>MDSY01141584.1_pt1 | contig 14907 bp, 5 predicted proteins | sample 811131 | NCBI WGS metagenome assembly MDSY01 (sample SAMN05326643, study PRJNA326480) | marine metagenome | isolation source: seawater | place: Atlantic Ocean: South West | collected 2010 | reverse complement strand
GGTCACGCAGCCTCCCAACAGCCCGGACACTAACATGTGCGACCTGTCGCTCTTTCGTGCGCTCGGGGTGGCCGTGCACAAGCGCCGCCGTGTCGACTCTGACCTCTTCAATTTGAAAAAGCTTGTTGAGGATGTGGTGGCAGAGTTTGAGGCCTATGACTCTGCAACACTGCTGGACATGTGGAAGTACAAAAGCTATGTCATGACACAGATTGAGATTGCTGAGGATGGCGGCAATATGTACCCGCGTCACAGGCGTGATGCCAAGGTGCTCTAGATGGCGAGTTTTGGGTGGTTTTGGGTGCAAGGGTGGGTGGGAGTGAGGTGTGGGTGAGCAGTGGCACCCTTAAGGGTAACTCAGGAGCAGTAGTTGTTTACCTATTGTCATCTAAAAGTTGAGATTGCAGATTCTAGAATAAGAATGACCTTTTTCAGTTAAGGTGACACAGTATCGTCCTCCTCTGTAAAAAACGCCATGGGCGACGCCCAGCGTGTCCGCTGGATGATTGCGCAGCACGCATGGACAGGAGCGAGCCCCGGCTCGGCCGGCAAGGACGACCGCTACCTCACATTTCCCGCCGGAGCGCGCATTGCGGTGGTCGAGGAGCGTCAGGAGGGAGATTGGTGGGCGGGACGACTGGATGGCCGACTTGGCTGGTTTCCGTCTGCCTTTTGTGTGCCAGCAGATTACGCAAGAGCTGGCGCAAATCGCGAGCATGCGCAGCCTTCTACTTGGCATTCATCTATCACCACGCAGGACGGGCTGCTGTATCTGCCGCAGCAGCCCCCCAATCGTCGACCGCGACCGTCCTCCACAGATTTGAACAGTCGTGAGCCTGCGCAGCCTTCCACTTTGCGTCCCTCCATCACCACGCCGGACGAGCTGCTGTACATGCCGCAGCAGCAGCTCAACGGCCGGCCTTGGACCTCCTCCTTCACAGATTCGAACGGCATCTCAGGCCATTCGGCGGCGGCTGCCCCCAAGGAAGCCGCTGCAGGAGCCATGACTGGATTTTATGGTCAGCCCATGGGTGCGTCCCGCAGATCGAGCGGCGATGTGGCTGTGACGGCCAGTATGACCGGGATAGCGCCAACTGTAGTGACGAGCACGCGGGCACCGCCTGTACTGACGCCGTTTGCCTGCCCTTCCGCTGTGACGGTCCTCGAGCACGCTGCACAGAGGCCGCCTCCGAAAATGCCGCTCAATAGTGGCGCGGTGGCGGCGACGGCGACGTCGCTGCCGCAAGCGCTGTTGTCCCAATCAGGTCATTGCCGAATGACAGCGGCACTCATGGCTGACAAGCTCGGCAAGAGCGAGCTTGACCACGAGCTGGAGCACTTCCCGAAGCAGTCAACGAAGCTCGCTGTTGACTCCGAGCGGCTCGCGACGCTTTGCGCACGCGTTGATGTGTGGGCGGAACCCTCGTTTGCCGACCTGTTTGCCGACACAGCCGGTGGCGCTGCGAGGTGCTGTGCAGCAGGTGGGCTCGGCGCACTGCGTGGCGCGCTTGCGCTTGTGCTCGGCGGTATCGAGCTGCTCCTCGATGAACAACGCGCTGCCGGTGCTGCCCAACAGCTCGGCGCGCTCCGCCGTGCCGCCGACGGCTTCCGGCTGGGCCTTGAGATCGCCTCCTTGCTGCAGCCGCAGCATGGCGCTGCAGGACTGCTACATCTGCTTGAACAGCTCGTTCCGATGGTCTCCTCAATCAAGATAGGGTACTCGATCGTCGTGCCCGCGCTTGTAGCGCCCATTCATGGCCTTTTGCTAGTTATCCACCGAGTGAGCGAAGGAGAGGCCTTTTTGGATATACTCGCGTCCCTTGCACCGCTGATTTCTTGCCTCTCCTTGCCTTCCAAGAAGCAGCCCCTCTCCGCGCTTCGCCAAGCCTTCGCCCGGCCTTCGCCTGGCCTTCGCCAGGCTTTTGCCAGCCTCGCATTCTAGATCCCTGCCCAATAACCATATCCGGTGTCGCTCGAAGACTCGACTCGTGTGTCCTTCTGGAGTGTGTGTCTTTTGCCTTTCCGTAGAGGGCGGTTGCCATCTGCGTTGACGAATTAAGCTCCTCTGTATCTTTCGATCTGTCGCAATTCAGTGTAACCCTTCCTGTGAAGGTTTCTATTCTCTCGCCGTTTGCGACCCGAGCGGCGTCGGCGGGCGCCATCCGCTGCGACGTCATCGATTGTGCGGCGACCTCGAAGCCGCGTGGAGCGTGGAGCTCGTCGAGGTGCGCGTTTGAAAACACGCCTTTAACTTGGAAGAAGATGGATGCCAATCGATCGCGTGGCGCAGCCGAGCAGCCGTCGCCTCAAATCGCGATTCAAGGAGACCCCTTCCCGCCCACCCTTGGCTGCCCCTAGGTGCCCCATGCACGGCTCGCCGACTCTAGCTTTTGGTTTCTATTGTACCGGCCGGTCTTCCTAACACCGGGTGGGAGCAGGGGGATAGGCGTCGACATGCTCTACGACGCGCTACTCCCCTCGCTCAATGCAAGGCCCTTCGTGAACAATATCATTCCGCAGCGTCTCCGCTGGCAGCGGCTGCCGATCAGTGGTGACTTCAGCTGCGGCTGGTGGGCGCCATCAGTGCCTCTTCCATGCGAGGGTCTCGGGAGCCGGACATACGGGGAGGCGAATAGGAGGAGCAGTGACGCCGGGGAGGGCTGTGGTTGATTGGGATCGCTTCTCGGATGGCTGCACACCGCTATATAGTGAGCCTTAAGGCGCGCGCCCTCCCATCCCATCTATCCCCACGCCCTCTCACTATCCCACAGGTGTGCGATCGAGGCATTTGCCGTAATGCTGCAGGCGTGCGGCCTCAGTTGCGCGCAGCTCAGCTACGTGCGCATTCTCTGGCGTTGGACTGTGTTGCAGTGGGCTGTCGCGGCACACTTCTCGACGCCGCGTGTGGTCAGCGACTTAGCGCCGCTCAGGGCGCCAACTGGCGCCGAAGCCATCTTCCTCAGCTTTGCTGCGCGCATTGTAGCCCGGGAAGCGGCTCAGCTCCTCGACAATGGCCTGGCTTTCTCAGCCGGGCACTCCGCGCATCTGGTCGCCTTCTGTGCAAAGCTCCAGGTGCTTAGCAGTGGCGCCGCCGCCGTCACGCCAGCCATGGCGGCAGCTTCTCCCGTAGAACTGTGTGGCTCGACCCGCTTTAACTTCTTTGGACGGCTTCGCCGGCCCGATCCCTCTGCCATCGAAGCACTCGCGGGCGAAAGCGAGACGCTGCCGATCATTCTGCCCGTGCAGCTGTCGCTCGTGGGCGACCGCGTGAACAACTTTAACGATGTGTCCAATGCGCTGCGGCACGCTTCGCAACTGTGTGAATTGCTTGCAAATCAGATGGAGCACCTGCCCAACACGTACCACATCAGGCTCTGCCTGATCCAGCAGCTGGTCACAAGCGTGATTCCGCTGCCGCTGCCATGCTCGCAAACGCCACATCGCTGCTTTTGGTCGCGCGAGTCCATCCGCTATGAGACGCAGGCCGATCTGTTGCGGCTGCTCAACCTGTTGGGGCGCCATTTCGCTACAAGCTGCTTCTCGGTCCGTGCGACGCGTGCCGTTGATGCGGTGCGCCTTGTAGTTGTCGCATGCATCGCCACCCTCGCTGACGTGGTGATGCGGCTGCGGGCGGTGGACGTGCCCTCTCTGTTCTGCCTCAACTACTCGGGTGAAGCTGAGGGCCCAGGTACGCCGTTTGGCTTTGAAATGGGCTCCTTTGCCATCGAGTCCGAGGGCCTGCAGCTCTCGTCACCCGAGTTGCAGATCGCACGCTCACGTGTGCTGGACTACTTTGCCGCGCAGCGTGCATCGATCTCGGAGGCGTGCACACTCTTTCGATTCGAACGTAGCATGGCCTTCGGCAACGCCGAGTTTCGGCTGCTGCAGCAGCTCTGCCTGCATTTAGCGTTCCCGAGCGAGCCCGCTGCCGACCTGCTCCCTGCCTACCTCTCCGGTGAGAGCCGGTTACTACTCGAGAACTTCCCTGAGATAGGCTTCTTCCGCGACATCGTCTTCCTTTTCAAGATGCTTATGGTGCCGTCGTCTGATGCGCTCCCCGACCTTTGCGCGTGGATGCCGCTAGACGCTGTGCTCAGCTGGCGCTACCGCTCCGACGAGGGTTTTATTGTCTGCGGCTTTGGTCGGCAGCTCAACGCAGCGTCGATGGCACGGCAAGCCGAGGGCGGCGACAACTCATGGATGTCACGCGGCCTGCGGATGCTTGGGCTTTCCGAGAAGCCTCGTGCGCCGCCCTCTGCCGCCGACCCCTCGGCGTTGTTGCAATCCGAGCTAGGAACTGAGCTACACATTGAGCGAGAAGAGGATGTGCTCCACCTCAAACAACTGCCAAGTTTTGATGGCACGCTAAATGCCGCTGATGCTGAGCTGCTCATACAGTATCTCACCGTGCCCTACCTTCGCGTTCCACTGCTGCTGCGGTTCTTTGCGCAGCCCTCGCATGTGCACGCGCTCGGTCATCCAAAGTTACAAGCAGCACTCGACGCGGCGCTTTACGAGCCGGGGCTGTGGCAGCGCGCCCCATTTAAGCGGCTCCCCGAGCTAGTGCCTGCCCGTGAGCGCGAGCACCTCGCAACGCCATCGGGTATTCTCTTCAATGAGCTGGTGCGCTCACCCGCCGGAGTCACCGGACCTCTCCTTCGGCTCATCGAACTTGCGCTCGAGCTTGACTCGGGCCGCTACAGTGCCAGCTCGCTCAATTGCGCCGCCATCTTGTACGTGATCCGGATCACTGTGCGCATCGAGGGTTTCGTGCGCGCGGTTCTTAATGAGAATTGCGCAGCGGTAGAGGCGCGAGGCGCTGGCATCACGCCGCCAATGTCACCGCGAGGGATCACGTGTAACGAAGTCGTGTGCGCCGAGCTTGAAACTTGCGCAGCGCGGCTGCGCCGCGCTCTCATGGGCGAGTTGCACGCAATGCTCGAGCAGTGGTGCGTACCAGTGCTACGCGCGCGCGACGTGCACTCCGCCTGCATCATTTTCGCTCACCTCGGCTTCAGCTACAAATTTGTCGATGAGTCGGAGCTCGACTCGCAGGCGGTCTCCACATTGATCTGCTCTCAGGTATTTCTCGGCAACAATCACTCGTTCGACGTACATGCGGCGGCACTCGGCACGAGGATCCCAACAACCCGCCGCACACATCAAGGTCTTGACGGCGAAGGTGGCGGTGGCGCGAGCGATGCCGTCCTCGGCGTGCTATATGTCGAGCTCTTCGAGTTGTTCTCGCGACACCGCTGCAAGTTGTTGCGCTGGCTTGAGGCGAAGCCCCGCACACAGTGCAACACGATCATGGAGGCAGTCGTGCGTTCTGTCACCTTTAATGGTCCACGGCAGACGCCGCTTGCTGCGGCGCGCCTTGCGCAACTGCCGCGCAATTGGCGGCAGCGCTCTGGCTTTCGAGGGCTCGGCCGATACGTCCCGGACACTGCTGCCGCCACTGCCGCCACGGGCGACCACGATAGCATAGACTGCGCTGGCGACGTCGAATACAATAAGAGGCGGGTACCTCTTGACACAGCCGAGATTGCCACCCTCTCTAGTGCAGGAGGAACAAACCACATCGACCTCGGGCGGGGTCACTCAATGGGGGCAACGGAGGTGATGCCAGCACCAGCAGCACACGTCGGCGTTATGAAAGCCGAGTTGGAGTCGTGGCTACAGCAGATGACCACCGCGAATGAAGCCGAGGCGGAGGTGGATGTGCAGCTCGGTTTATTCTCACTGCAAAAGCGTACGCTCAGCCCATTGCCGGCGGCTGTCTACGAGACGCCAGACTTTGATGCTGCCTGCGGCAGCGCGTTGGATCCAATCCAGGCCGTCGAGCTTGTGAGCACGAGGCAGCGGCGCTGGTTCCGCCTTGTTGGTCAACGAGTCGATGTACAGCTCTGGGCTCCGTGGACATCGTGCGCACCTGCACTGATACCCTGCCGCGCGCATGGCGCCGAGGGACCAAATATGGAGGGCGGGCCCCCTTCACTCCGCAACTTCCCTTCGGAGCTGCGGAACGACGAGTGCTGGGTTCAGGAAGTATTGCTGGTAGCAGCCCCCTCTGTGATGCACGGCTGGTCACTGCGATTGGTGGAGCATGATGTCTCCAATACACAAGTGGCGCTGCTTCAAGCGACGCACGCCACGCCGACAGGATTGGCGGCGAACAAGGAACTCATGATATTGCGTGCGCCACCCGTCGTGTTCATATTCGAGCTGATTGAGTATGGCCGACGCTTGTTTCGGTCGCTCATCTTTGCCTCCGACGCCGCCTTATCCCTGCATCAGCTCATGCCGAGGCGACGAGCGGCACTCACACAGCGCGGCGCTAACGGGCAGGTGCTCTACCACGCGGGTGACGCGTCGCATGTCACCCCACCGCTACCGTCAGTGGTCATCTCTCGAATGCTCACTGCTCGTCGTGGGCTTCAGACCTTTATGCCACCGCGGCTGCTATGCGGGCTGGTGCCGGAGGTCCTGTTGCAGCAATACGACATATGGCAGAATGCCAACGACAGCTTGACAGGCTACTCAAAGGACGAGCTTGGGCCAGCTCTCGCGCACACAGAGCTACGAATCCGCCTCTACGACCACCTCACTGACTCGGGCGCGACCATTGAGCGCCTCTCGCTCGTCGCTTTCGATGATTCGGCCGCCGCATCGGATGGCGGCGGCGGCGGCGGCACACTGCAACAGTGTGCTCAGTTCCGCGCTCACCACCAAGCGGTTGCAGTAGTCGACTCTGGCAAGCCTGTGCTGACGCTGCTCAACCTGCTGAGCGCGCCAGCAGACAGTGCCCTTTTCTGTTTGACCCAACATCTGCTCATGCTTGAGGATCTGGCGTATATACTCATGTGGAGCAAGTCACCCTCTCTTGGCTCCGTGGCTACCGGACTCGCAGCTGGCGCGTTGTGTGCGGACCTAATTGAACTTCCGCGACTCAAGCTCAGCTTTGAACCTCGCCACCAGCCGCATCACACTACCGCCAGTGCAGCGCCGCCTTTACTGCTTCATTGTTTGCAGTACGAGGGCTACTATATAAGCTGCAGCGAGTCCGCTGCGGCCGGATTCCCGAAGGGTGTTCCAAACACGTTGCTTCTCGAGCGTAAGGATGGTCACAAAGCGGTACTTGTGTCGGCTTGCGCGATGCCGCGTCAGTCGGCAGTAGGTGCTGCAGACGCAGTCACTGAAACTGGCGTACCCACGACGTGTATGGTTGAGCGGCTCTTTCCCGCTGAAATCGAGCTCGACCGTGCCAACCAGACATGGCTTGCGAATATTGGTCCAACGAGGCACTATCTATACCCGGTGCACGTCACCGAGGGGCGTCTCCACTGCCCGACGCTCGCTGCGGCATTATACATGCTACTGCTACGCTTCCTTGCCCGACAATATGACGCTGTCGTTGCCCTCGCTAACCGGTGCACGTCTGAGACGGAGCTGTCAACAGAGGAGGCACAGATATGCACGTCCCTCTCCGACTTGGATGACCAGAACCCTGAGGCACATGCTTGCAGGCTCTGGCTCTCGTTATATGCCCTCCACACGCCGCTTGCAGCGTTTTTTCGCTGGGACCTCGCCAGCGAGCTCGCGGCTTATGTACGCAAGGTCGCGCATGTCAGCTTGCTGTTGCGGCTCCACCCGGCTGACGAGCTCGTCTTGCTCGAGTTCGTGCGCGTGCAGCTCACACCGTCGGGTGCCACCGCCGCTTTCGACCCTGGCGATGATGTGCTGCGCGCCCGACACGCTGTACTCACTGCCGCAGCGGCGGCTTCCGACGCGGTCCCAACACCATCGGCACAGCAGCAGGGCTTACCGAAAGACACGTTTAACGTGGCACTGCCCCCAATCCGGCGTCCCGGCCAGACGCTGCAGTTTGATGCCGTGCATGATGCAAGCTGCATCGAGGATGAGAGAATTTGCACTGCTATTCTTCAAAAACTCACAAGACTATCGTACTCGCGTCCAGAGAGCATGGTGGGGCTGTGTGCGGTAAAGGCGCTCGATAGCTGGCTCTCGCACGGGCTGGAGCTACGCGGCGGGCGCGACGAAAAGGGATTCCTGTTCCTCTACGAGCTGATGCGCGGGGACTTGATTGTCAAGATTCTCAACAATGACAGCAGTCATACACTTGGTACCTTGTTGCTTCGCGTGTTGCCAGCGAGCGACACGCAGAGCAAGAACGTGCTCATGTCCACCCTGCGTGTGATGGCAAGCAACCCGCACGTGTCGCGCCACCTCCCTAAGTGCGCTGGCAACCTTCTTATCTTCCCCTGGTCCCCACCATCACTCTCTACTGTATCTTCCTTTTTTCAATTTCTGTGCCGCATGCGCTCATGATTTGCACGACTGTGGTGCGCGTACCCGGCGCAGATTCGAGGACGGTCGCAAGGTGAAGCTCTCGACCATGTTCCGAGGTCAAGAGGTGCTTGCAAAACTGCTCGAGCAGATTATTCTCACGTTGAAGGAGCAGTCGCGCCTTGGTGAACTATTTTGGCCTATGGCGCATGCCTCGGCCAAGTCTGGCTTCAAGCCGCACAGCAAACCTTTGTTGCAAGCGCCAAAGGCGCTCATTGCTCATCTACACCGATCACGCGCAACTGATGGCAAGCGGGCTCCACTTCCCGCTGAGCTTCGCTCATACCTGTGCTTCAACACTGCGCCAGCATGCGCATGCTATCGACTGCGTGCGAGCAGCAACGCGCACCTTGCAGAGATGCGCGCGTTCGGGTACATGCCGTTGCAGGTGCTTGAGTTGGAGCAGCTCGTTGTGTACCGCTCGCGTATGCAACGAGGACTGCCGCATCTGTCGGGCCAGCTGCCCTTCGGGCTGGATCAACACCCAGCCGCAAAGAGCGAGCTTGCGCGCGCCATGCTAAGGCGGCTGCGCGAGGATGTGAGCCATCATGCGCAGCAGCAGAACAAGCTATTGCTGCCGCATATGGCGGGCCTTGCCAAGGGCGAGTTCAACCGATCGCTCCAAGGCGCCCCTTGCCTCCCCCAGTTGCTCTGCCAGGTAGAGCGCTTCGTCCACATGCTCATCGAGCAGCGACGATGCGATGTTCAGCGACTCATCGAGCTAGTAGCGCTTGCGCTTGAACGTGTGAACTACATCGATGATGCACATGCAGCTGTGCTTTCCTCCAGGGGTAGTGATATTGACGCCCGAGCGGCGTCGGCGAAAGCACAACGGGCGGCACAACTGCGCAGCTTTGCCTTGGCAAGGGTGGGTGGTGTCGAATCGGAGCTCTCATTCGAGCAGCTGGTGTCACTAGTTGCCATGCAGGACGCAATTGCGCTCATACAGGCAATGAACCCATTCTTGTCTTCAAAGCGTGCCGAAGAGGCGCTCGAGGCAACTATTCTTGCCATGCTCACTGCAAACCGCGTCAGCCAGGTTCTTGAGTGCCTTGAGGATGCGACGAGATTGCACGCATATCTTGAGCAACTGGTTGCGCTGGGACACCAGAGCGTTGGCAGTGGCAGTGGTGCTGGCAGTTGCGCATCCGGTGGCTGCAACGGAGGCGCCGACGCTGACGAGCTGGAGCGCGCAGCCTTCAGTAAGGCTGACTTGCTCGCGGCACAGCTCACGGCGCGGCGACACTACATGGTTGAGAGCCCGCCGCAGGGCAGCAGCAGCGCGGATGGTAGGACGTACACGCTCGACCCGCGCATGCTTATTTTCGAATTCCGTCATGAGTTGCTACTACGTGAAGTGCAAGTTGCGTTGCTCAAGCGTTTCTCGGAGGCATACTCACAAGGCCGCTCGCTGTGTCATCAGCTGATAATGGGCCAAGGGAAGACGACTGTCATCGCGCCACTACTGTCCATCATGATCGCCGATGGCGACCGCCTTGTCGTCAGCGTGGTGCCACTGCACCTGCTGATGATGATGCGCGTCATTTTACGCGAGAAGCTTGTGGAGCAGCCCGTATACGGTATGCACTTCGACCGCTACACGTCGGTGACATCAGCGCTACTCTCGCGCTTGCAACACACCATCCGGATGCGCGGAGTGCTACTTGTTGAGCCCGCTTCACTCAAGTCCATCCTGCTCAAGTTCATCGAGAGCATGGCCACGCTGCAAGGTGCGGAGTGCTATGCCGACAATAGCGGCAGCATCCCCGCCACGACGCTGCCGCCATCGCCGCAGCCGCAGGCTGAGCTACTCGGAAGGCTACGACGTCTGCTCGGGCTCCGTCAGAGCCGCTGTGGCGGTCTATGGCACGCCGAGGCGGCGGAAGTCCGCGCAACCGCGCACACGCTTGCCGAGATACTGCATGTATTTCGCCGGTCGTGTTGTGCGCTGCTGGATGAGGTAGACGTGCTGCTCCACCCGCTCCGCTCAGAGCTCAACTGGCCACATGGCGACCGCAATTCGATTCATTTGGCGCCGCTCCGCTGGCAGCTGCCGCTTCACATGCTCGACGGCCTGCTCTTTGCAAGCACGCACCCATCCACTGTGATTCGGCACGAGAACCCCGAGGCCCAGAGCATTCTCCGGCGGCTCAGCAATACCGTGTGCGACGGGCTCTCCTCATGCGCCATGCAGGACGTGCCCCACCTTGTGCTGCTTGAGCGCCGTTTCTACGAGAGACATCTCCGACCGCTGCTTGTGCACTGGGCACTACTTTGGTTGCGCAGGCAGCGAGTACAACACGGCTCCGACAAGCAGATCGTTGCCTACCTCTCACGCGATCCAAATGTGTCGGCAGTGGCACCAGCAGTGATGCACAGCGATGTGGTAGATGCCAAAGCGTGGGATGGACTCGCATCGCAGCTGCCTGAGGAGCAAATGCAGCTACTCAATCTAGCGCACATGTGGCTACACTCCGTGCTGCCGCACATCCTATCAAAGGTAGTGCGCGTCGATTTCGGGCTGCTCTCAGAGGCCACCCTTGCCAGTAGAGCCCTGCCGCAGACACGACGCCTATTAGCGGTCCCTTTCATCGGCAAAGACGTGCCTTCTCATGCCGCCGAGTTCTCGCACCCGGACACACTCATCGGCATGACTATCCTGGCGTACCGCCACGAGGGCCTACGATGGCCCGACTTCCGCGGGCTCCTTAACTTGATGCTCGAGACCATGAAAGAGGAAAGTGGGCCCTTCATTGCGCGTGCCACTTGCAAGTTGTACGCTCATTGGGTACACATCTCTGGCCGACGTGTACGTGGCACGGGTGGCGGCTCTGCGGTAATGCGAGTAGGTGCGTCGCCCGTTGCCACCGAGGGCGGCCATGGAGAATTCGACATTTGGCCGTTGCAGCTCGTCCACCCTGAGAATCAGGAGCAAACCTCGGTGCTACATGTGTTGTTCGCGCAACTTCCACATGCGGTGCAATACTATCTCGAGCATCTCGCATTTCCACTCACCATGCAGCACCAAACGTGCAAATTCTCCTCGAATGGGCAGGACCTCGGCTCGAGCTCCCTCTTCGGCTGTCGACTCGGCTTTTCGGGGACACCCTCTGACCTGCTGCCGCGCGACTTTGGCAGCTGCCAGTATCAGCGCGGCGACGACGCGCAAATGCTCGCGTGCCTCACGAGCTGCGCTGTAGTCAGCTACGTGCTTGTTCGCCCGAAGTGGAGCGTACTAGACTTGCTTAACGAGGTCGCGGACGCTGTGCCGCATTACCACAGCCTCATCGACGCTGGCGCGGCTATCACGGGGCTGAGCAATGTGCAGGTGGCGCGTTACTTGCTAACGCGCGGGCTCACGAGCATGGAAGGTGTCGTTTTCATGGACGAGAAGGACCGCATGATGATCATGCTGCGTGAAGGCTTCAATGTTCTCGCGCTTGCTGGATGTGGGATCGCTGCAGCACGGCGCTTTACCTTCTTTGACCAGGTGCACTCGACCGGTCTTGACGTGGCGCAGACACCTTGCGCCCGCGCTGCGATGACCATCGGCAAGAACATGACCTTCCGCGATTTCGCACAGGGCACTTTCCGTATGCGTGGCATCGGTGTCGGCCAGACCATTTGCCTGCTCTTGACGCCACAGGTGGCGCACCTGGTTCGCACTCAGGTGGCATGCATGCGCGGCGTTGCGCTGCATGAGCAAAAGGCCCTATCCGAGGCCACACAAAAGCAGGCACTCAGGGCGATCAGCGCCTGGCTGCTCGTCAACTTGATGCTCGCCGAGGAGGTCCAAGCGGCGTTGCTTGCAGATCAGCACGTCGCTCATCTCTTCAGGCATCGAGCCATCGCGCATTTACTGCGCCACTACTCGCGGTGCGGCACGCAAGAAGTGTGCGAGCGCGATCGTGAGGCAGTGCGCGTCTTCATTGAGCCACTCGCATTTGACGTGGCAGGCGGTGTACCCACCGCATCGCGGCGTGGCGAGCGTGCCCTCTCACTTGCCAATCGACAAGAGAGCTTCCTGCATGATGACGTGCCAGCACGGGTCCTCCTCAAGGAACTCTGTGCGGGTCTACGTGCGAAGAGTCAATCCCCCGTCACTTCGATTGCTTTCGACGCTGAACAAGTGCACGAGCAAGAGCACGAGCGGGAGCAAGAGCAAGAGCGGGAGCAAGAGCAGGTCTCTGCTTTGTATCCCGTCTTGCCCCTCAAATCCTCCAAACCGCTTCAACCCCTGCCACTTATTGTACCCAATCCCCTCTTGGAGCCCACCCTTCCTGGAGCTCCCAATTTGACCTTGCCCCCCCATCCGGTCCAACCCCCCTGCGCCGTTCTGAGTGACTCATTCCACAATGTGTATTCGAATAGGAGAAGAGCCAAGAGAAGGAGAACATGTGTACCCACGAGCCGTCCAAGCAATTGTACAGCCGCGAAGACGAGGACTTGTGTCCGTGGAGCTTGCGGCACCTGCACACGCCGCCCAGCATTGTTAATAATGCAGGTCCCTTCTTTCCATGGTCTCGTTTCACAGTATTTCGTGCGGGCCTACAAAAGATGCAGCCACTGCAGTGGCCGGCGCGTCTTTGGATGAGCAAAAACTTTTTCCGCCCAAGCTGGACGCTCAACTCGCATCGACGCCTTAAGAACGTCATCTGCGCCATCGAGTGGGAACCTGGTGTTCAAAGCGATACACCTGGAAGTGCCAGCTCGCACGTACACATTTCACATGAACAAGCTGCTCGCGTGCAGGCAGCTTTTGGCTTCTTCGATGAGGACGGGGATGGCGTGCTGACGGCGGCCGAGCTCGCTGCAGCTGGACGCGCCGTGGATCTACACACAGTGGCGCAGTATGCAGCTGCGGTGGCCCCAGATCTCGGTGCCTTGCGCCTCGTGGACCTCGAAGGGACCGCATCGCCTGTGGTGCCCTTGGTGCAAAAGCAGCTTGCCTCCCACCACGACGGCCCTGGCTCACGCCACTGGGTTTTGCTCTCTCTCATGGAAGCCGAGAGCCTCCGGGGCGCGCTGCACATAAGTCAAGAGAGCATGCAGGGCATACTGTGCTTAGATAGCGCTAGCCCCCCACCTACGATCGCCTTGCACGTCCATGGCCACCTGCTTGATGCCATCAACATTGGAGCAACTACGTCGACTGATGCATATAACCATCGCGTGGTTCATGAATGTTTCTCCTTTCTGTCGGGTGAAACCGAGTTCACAAGAGGTGGCCAGCATCTGCTCTTGCGCTGCTTGCAAAGGAACGAGCCGCGCGCACGTCAGACCTTCTTTGCGGAAGTGCGCGCTTGTCGGCGGCGCCAACAGTCCCCTTGGGAGCGCACCAGCCTTGCGGCCGTCCTGGACGCCCCCGACGAGTTCACGTTGTTCGAGATGCGCGCATTGCTCGCGGCCTGTGAACGTCGCGTGCATGGCCGTAGCATGTCAATGCGGCAAGCGTTTCACGCCTTCAACTCTTCGCGCACAGGCTGTCTTAGCGCTTCGGAGCTATTTAGCGGATTGTTGTGGCTCAACATGCAAGTTGAGGTGGTGCAGATACGCCAGCTCATGCGTACATTCGGTGCCCAAGAGGATGGACTGCTCTCGTGCGATGACTTCATCGCCGCCTTTGCTGGGGGTGGTACACTGGACGAGCAGTCCGGACCTGAAGCGCCACCGCTCGTCCCTCCGAGCGACGATATGCTGATCCCGCTGAAACGGATACCCGAGCTCCACAACGACTCTGCTGGACAGAACCTTACTCCGACGCCGCCACTCTCACGGTCAGAGTTGTGCGACTTCGTCGTGACGATGCAACCGTGTAAGGAATTTAAGCTTGTTGTCAAGAACCAGTGCTCCACTCGAGATGGTCGATGCGTGCTTTCCATTTGGCAGCCAAATCCCTCGTGCCTTGAAGCAGGCGCGGCACGGATGCTAGTTCCAATTGGCCACTATGCCATCATAGGACTGAGCCCCCCCTCAGGGGAGAATGGCTATGAGCTTCTCGAATTGTGTGATGCGTATGGTTCGAGCTTTCACGGAGACGCGAGCTGGCGGTTGCTGGCGGCGCTTGAGCAGTTGATGCCACTCCCCTGTCGCTACCGTGCGATCTGGAGCGCGCAAGGGCCCGACCCTTTCACGGTGTGGATGCCTGTACCGCCAAGCCAAGACTTTATTGCACTGGGTGCAGTGGCCTCTGCAGCCACCTCCTCTCAGCCGCCTCCGCTTGATGCTGCACGCTGCGTGCCAAGAACGTGGGTGCAGGACTCAAGTACTCCGGCCCAGAGCATATGGGATGATCCGGACGTTTCCATTTGGACTGGTAGTCACGGACTTTTGCTTGGAGCGAAAGGTCATCAGCCACCCAGCCGGATGCATCAGCTGAAGCGAGGTTTTCTAAAGGGCTAAGAAAAGGTAAGGTAACCCACAAGCTGACCGCCCCAAGAAGCTACAAGCTGGCCGCCCCAAGAAAAGCTTTTTATTTGGTCCCTATTTGTCACGCGATTACTGACCCCCCGGTCACGAAAATCCGGCTATGGGCTTCTT
>MDSY01123413.1_pt1 | contig 14908 bp, 14 predicted proteins | sample 811131 | NCBI WGS metagenome assembly MDSY01 (sample SAMN05326643, study PRJNA326480) | marine metagenome | isolation source: seawater | place: Atlantic Ocean: South West | collected 2010 | reverse complement strand
TCTTCCCAACATTCTGTGGTTCCGCGTTTAAGAATAAAGGCGTGCAAAACGTCCTCAACGCGGTTGTAGATTATCTGCCCAACCCAATGGAGGTTGAACCTCAGCCAGAAGTTGACTTGGAAGGTAACGAAACAGGCAGCTTTGCCATCGTTGATGCGAACGGCCCGCTACGCGCACTTGCATTCAAAATTATGGATGACCGTTACGGAGCGCTAACCTTTACGCGTATCTACTCCGGCAGTTTGAAAAAGGGCGACACCGTTCTGAATACCTTCACGGGTAAGAGCGAGCGTATTGGCCGAATCGTGGAAATGCATGCTGACACAAGAGAAGAGTTAGACATTGCACAAGCAGGCGATATTGTTGCTCTGCTCGGCATGAAGAATACGCAAACTGGCCACACGTTATGTGACCCAGTGAACCCAGCAACGCTAGAGCCCATGGTCTTCCCAGATCCAGTGATTTCTGTTGCTATTTCGCCTCGCGATAAGGCCGGTGCTGAAAAGATGGGTATTGCCCTATCTAAGATGATTGCAGAAGATCCATCTTTCTACGTAGAAACAGACGAAGAATCCGGAGAAACCATTATGCGAGGCATGGGTGAATTGCACCTGGACATTAAGGTCGACATCCTCAGACGTACTCACGGTATTGATGTTGATGTAGGTAAGCCACAGGTTGCTTATCGCGAAACCATTACCAAGCGTATTGAGGACACTTATACACACAAGAAGCAAACCGGTGGTTCTGGTCAATTCGCTAAAATTGACTACACCATTGAGCCGGGTGAGGTCGGCAGTGGTTACGAGTTCGAATCTAAGGTAACAGGCGGTAACGTACCTAGGGAATTCTGGCCCGCCGTTGAAAAGGCGTTCCGAGTTTCTATGGATGAAGGTACTTTAGCCGGATACCCATTATTGGACGTCAAAGTGATATTGACCGATGGTAGCTTCCACGCTGTGGATTCCTCTGCAATTGCATACGAATTGGCTGCTAAAGCCGCCTACAGACAGTCTATTCCTAAGGCTGTTCCTCAGTTACTTGAGCCAGTGATGAAGGTAGACGTATTTACCCCAGACGATCACGTTGGTGACGTTATTGGTGACTTGAACCGTAGACGCGGCATGATTAAATCCCAAGAAGCGGGTATCACTGGCGTACGCGTGAAGGCAGACTGCCCATTATCTGAAATGTTTGGCTACATCGGCGACCTGCGCACTATGACTTCTGGTCGTGGTCAGTTCTCTATGGAGTTCTCACACTACGCACCATGTCCATCTAATGTGGCAGAGCAGGTTGTACAAGAAGTGAAGGAGCGTAAAGCCGCCAAATAACAGCGGAAGCTTTAACACTTGATAAGAACGGCATTAGGGTTTTCCCAAAGGCCGTTTTTTTTCGCCTAAAATTTGGACCGCTAACGCGCGACCAATTAGCTAAAGGGGGTAGTAACTAACTTGGTTTTAAGAAACACAGGTGCTAAATCAGCAAAAAAAGTTGTGGCTAGGAGGCCCGCGGGAGATTGGGCGTCAATTAGCGGGATAAATATTCAATGCTAATGCGTCTTTTTATGGGAAGGTAAAACGAAATTCTTAACGCTTTAAAGAAGTGGAGGGCGCATGCGAAGTACTCGCTGGTTGCGCCAGGCTCACTAGCCGTTGTGCTAACGAACCCAAATTCATGCAGCGCCTCTAAAGCGTCATACGTTAAATCGAAAGTGTAAAACGTCTCCGTCTGACAAAACGTACTCTTTGCCCTCAAGCCGCCACCGGCCCGCATCTTTAGCACCGGACTCTCCGCCCAAGGTGATGTAGTCTTCAAACGCTATGCATTCTGCTCGAATAAAACCCTTCTCAAAATCCGTATGAATTACGCCAGCCGCTTGAGGTGCTTTGGCTCCTATAGGAACAGTCCACGAGCGCACTTCTTGCGGCCCAGCAGTAAAGTACTGGTGAAGCCCAAGCAGCTTATAACCCGCCCGAATTACTCGATTTAGGCCTGGCTCGGAAAGGTTTAGCTCTTGCAAAAATTCAGTCCGCTCTTCGTCTTCTAGTTCAGCGATATCTGATTCGATTTTATTACTCACCACCACAACTTCCGCGCCCTCGGCTTCAGCGATGCCGCAAACAATATCTACCAAGGGGTTATTTTCTAAGCCATCTTCAGCAACATTGGCTATATATAAAATAGGCTTAGCAGTAATGAAGTGGAACTCATGCAGTGCCGCGTGCTCCTCTTCAGTCAACTCTACCGAACGCACTGGATCGCCTGCCTCTAGCGCGACTCTAACCTTGTCTAACAACAGCAGAGAGGCCTTAGCCTCTTTATCTCCTGAACTAGCAACACGACTCACTCTATCATGGACTTTTTGAATAGTGTCCAAGTCAGCCAAGGCCAACTCGGTGTTAATGATTTCAATATCGTCCGCTGGGGAAACCTTGCCGGAAACGTGCACTACATTATCGTCTTCGAAGCACCTAACTACGTGGGCCAGTGCTTGGGTTTCGCGTACGTGAGCCAAAAATTGATTGCCCAGACCTTCACCTTGAGACGCACCGGCAACGAGTCCGGCAATATCTACGAACTCCATGCTAGTTGGAATAATTTTTTTGGGCTTGACTATTTCAGCCAACTGCAGGAGACGAGGGTCTGGAACAGGTACAATCCCGGTATTGGGGTCAATTGTGCAGAACGGAAAATTTTCCGCATCGATACCCGCTCTGGTTAACGCATTAAAAAGTGTCGACTTGCCTACGTTGGGTAGACCTACAATGCCGCAATTAAATCCCACTATTGTTCTCCCAGAGAAATTCTGACAAATACATTTTAAAACTGGCCGACATTAAGAACCTAATGCAGAGCCGTTTCATTTTAAAAGAATGTTCGATTACCCGTCCTCATGGGCATCATCAGCGTTATTTACCGCTTCCTTTTGTGCCCTTTGAACAGCATCTCTTTTGCTTTTAACCTGCGCTTTTTGGTCAGCTTTTTCTTGCAGTTCTTTTTCCGAAAACGGTGAAGAATGTAATGCAGTCATAGCACTTTGCCATTTACCCAACACTATATCTGCAAGCAAAGCCTCAGCAAAGTTCCCAGATGCAGCGGTCAACTCACGCTCGCTTTGCGCCGGTGTTTGCTGAGTGAGGTAAGCGTTCACTTTGTCTTTAGAGCCGGGATGACCTACTCCAATGCGCAGTCTATGAAATTGATCTCGGTTGGCACAGCCAGCGCGAACACTCTTCACACCATTATGGCCGTTGTCACCACCGCCGCTTTTCAACTTCACTACGCCAGGATCAAAGGCTACTTCGTCATAGACGACTAATATTTCTTCGGGCTCGATCTTATAAAAACGTACCACCGCGCCACTAGAGTCGCCACTCAGATTCATGAAGGTGCTAGGTATGAGTAACCTGAGATCTACACCAGCAACAACCCCACGACCTATTTCGCCTTTAAACTTGGTGTCTTGAGCAAGCAGAATATTAAACCGATTAGCGAGTTCTCTGACCCAAACCGCACCTACATTGTGGCGAGTCTTCTCGTATTGAGAACCCGGATTACCCAATCCAACGATAAGTTTTAAAGAAGTCAATTTGTTTGACCAAAAGAGATCGGGAGAAGGATTTTTGCTGATAACAGCGAAGGTCGCCTTATTATTTGAATCAGAGCAACGCCGACTTTGCAGCAATTCGCGCTCAATAGTCTATGCGAATTGCTGAAAGTTTTAGCTAAACCGAACGGGAGTTTAACCCTAACCGCCTTCTTCACCAGCATCGTCAGACGCAGGTGGCTGCGCAGGCTCATCACTGATTTCTTCGTCATCACCACCGCGTCGTGCAGTAACACTGGCAACAGGAATGTCACGATCTTCGCCAAAGGCCAGTGCCGCAATTGCAACGCCTTCAGGAATGCTCAGATCACTAAGGTGAATCGAAACGCCAGCAGCAACTTCGGCCATATCAACTTCGATATATTCTGGCAAGGCTCCTGGCAAACATGTGATTTCCACTTCGGTCATGTTATGCGTCAGTGTGCCGCCTTCGGTCTTAACACCAACACAAACTTCTTCGTTGACGAAGTGTAATGGCACGCTTACGTTGATAGGCTTGTTTGCGCTAATGCGCAAGAAGTCGATATGAAGTAGGCGTTCATTCGCTGGGTTACGCTGCAAATCTCGCACAACCGCCTGCTCTGTTTTTCCACCTATGCTGAGATCGATAATCTGCGAGTAGAAAGCCTCAAACTGCATGGCTTTACCCATTTCGTTAGCCGATAGTGTGAGCATCTGAGGATCTTTACCTTCACCATAGATTATGCCGGGTACTTTTTCTTCCAAACGACGTAGACGGCGGCTCGCACCTTTTCCTACATCTGTTCGGAGTTCCGCGGTCAGTTGAATATTATCTGACATCTTGTATCTCCAAAGTCTTAATTGTCGTTGCTAGCTGATCTGCGACCAATCTGCCCGCTCTTTTACACCATGGGCGAGGAGCTTCGGTTATCGAAACATCGCGCTAATGGATTCTTCGTTGCTTACGCGCCGGATAGACTCGGCCAGTAAACGATCTAAACTTAACTGAAAAATTTTACTGCAGGCTTTCGCGTCTGCTGACAGCGGAATGGTATCTGTCACGATCATTCTGTCTAGCTTGGATGCAGCTATGCGCTCAATCGCTGGGCCAGAGAACACTGCATGAGTGATGTAACACACTACTTCTTTAGCGCCCTCAGCTTTTAAAGCTTCAGCGGCTGTGCATAGTGTCCCTGCAGTATCTACAATATCGTCAACAATGATACAGGTCTTACCTTCTACATCCCCGATAACGTTCATCACCTCAGTCACATTAGCTTGAGGACGGCGCTTATCAATAATAGCCAAATCTAGATCATCGATCTGCTTAGCTATCGCCCTTGCTCTGACCACTCCGCCCACATCTGGTGAAACGACGATGGGGTTGGAATATTTTTGGGCCAATATATGGTCGACTAGTACCGGCGAGCCATAAATGTTGTCTACTGGGATGTTGAAAAAACCCTGAATTTGATCTGCATGCAAATCTACTGTCAAAATTCTGTCTATACCCACAGTGCTGATCATATCAGCCACAACTTTAGCACTGATCGCAACCCGGGCCGAGCGAGGCCTTCTATCCTGGCGTGCATATCCAAAATAAGGCACAACTGCGGTTACTCGGTGGGCTGAGGCGCGATGACATGCGTCAGCCATAATCAAAAGTTCCATCAGGTTATCGCTGGTTGGCGCACAAGTGGATTGCAGCAAGAACACATCTTTGCCGCGAACATTTTCGTGTATTTCTACAGTGACTTCACCGTCACTAAAGCGGCCCACATCCGCTTGACCTAGGTCTAGATGCAGTTGTTTGGCAACTCTGGCAGACAAATCTTTGTTCGCACCACCAGAAAACAACATCAAATTAGCCATTTCACTTTCCCCAAGTGTTTTCGCAAAGACCGTGATCTCGAACAAATAACAGTATGAATGGCTGGGGTGGCAGGATTCGAACCTGCGCATGCCGGGATCAAAACCCGGTGCCTTACCGCTTGGCGACACCCCAATAACTTTTGTGCAATAGATTTCAACAGAGCGTGAGATCTCTACACGTAATCCTTGCTCGACGGCAACGCATACGTGCTCTCTTACTCTAAATTCTATTCCCTTTCTTTTTTGTCTTTTTTTACCCTACTTGAAGACCCGAAAACGTCGCCAAGAGTAGGGACAAAATACTGAAAGTAACTGTACACCTCTCAATTGCTAGGATCTTTACAGCCCCTTTTTCAAGCGCGCTATTCTCCAGATAGCACTACGAAGTGTCAAACACCTTTGCAGCTAAACAGCCCCTAAACGACTTCTAAACAACAAACGAGGCATTGTTCTTAGCAGTTTTTCTCATCCGGGACTTTTTCGGGCAATAATCAATCTCAGCTGCAGATCTAGACCCGCTATAGTTATTCCACTTGGCCGCCAGCCCCACTCTTCTTGCACATGACCGGCATAGCTCACAGACCAACCTGCTTGAGAAAACTTCATCAATCGACCCAGTTTATCCTTTTCAGCAGATTCAACCACAGCATTAGGCGCAACAATGCCTTTAACCCAATAGGGGAAAACTTCAATGGGCGCAGACCAACCTAGCTGTCGTTGCATAATTTCGCTCGGAATACCTCGCTCGATCACCTCAGTTCCTTGTGTCAGCTCAGCGTAGATTGATGTCCCAGTAATCGATGTGCGACCTACGCCTAGTGGCCCCCAAAGGTCCATTTGAAAATTTTCAGCCTGCTGAATCCAACGAAAACGTGCGGTAGTGCGCTGTTCAGGCTGAATAACGATTAATTTGCCCGTAATAGTATAGCTTTCCGCGGCCACTCTGAGACTTTTAGGCGGCAGCCCGGCACAGCCGGCCAAAAACAAAACTGAAACACTGATTTGGAGGCTCCGAGCTAACAAATTCGAGCAGACAGCGGCTTTGTCGGTTATGAAGCGCTCACTGCGTGTTCGTATATCGGAGGTAAATTTCATATTGGGCTAAATCCAAATATAGGTTTGAGAACTAAAGAATTGAGCAACCTTGCATCTCGCATACTCGCTTTCCCAGCTTGCGCATTGAAAACCGACCCCTACGGCAAACATAAATCTAAGATCAAGGGACTAATGGCTTGAGTCACCTTCTGTTATCATCGATAAATATTTTCTGCAGCTTCTACATTCATGAGCATATTGGCATACGGTTTAAATTATCGCACCGCCTCGCTAGATCTTAGAGAGCGCATAGCCTTTCCCGAAGAAAAGTTAGCTCAAGCGCTGAAATCTGTGACCAATGACATTTCAAGCGTCTCAGAAGTTGCAATTATTTCTACCTGCAACAGAACAGAGTTTTATTGCGCCGCGGATCCAAATAGCGGTGAAGACATATCGCACTGGCTGGCAGACACCCGCCTCATTGCGTTGAATGAGCTTGAAAACGCCAGCTATCAATATTGGGATCATGATGCTGCCCATCATATTATCAGAGTTGCTTCAGGCTTAGACTCACAAATGCTTGGCGAGCCACAGATTATGGGGCAGGTCAAATCTGCCTACGACATGGCACGCGCTTGCGGGACTATCGGCCCAGAGTTGAACCTGCTGTCTAAAATTACATTGCAAACAGCCAAACAGATTCGCAGCGAAACTGACATCGGTAAAAACCCAATTTCCATCGCCTACGCTGCAGTATCTATGGCAGGCAAGATTTTTGAAAATTTGAGTACCAAGAAAGCATTGCTACTTGGCGCTGGCGAGACCATCGGCTTAGTTGCAGATCATCTAGCTGCCAGAAAAATTGGCTCTATGACCATTGCCAACAGAACCCTAGCCAACGCTCAACTACTGGCATCAAAATACAATGCGCAATCTATCCAGCTTACTGAAATAGCTGGAGTGTTGCATGAGTATGATGTCGTCATCGCATCCACCGGTAGCAGCCTGCCAGTGTTAGCTAAAGTTGCTGTCGAAGCAGCAATAAAGAAGCGCAAGCGACGCCCCATGTTCATGGTCGACATTGCGGTCCCGAGAGATATTGAAGCTGGGGTAGCGGCACTGCCAGACGTATACCTTTATACTATTGATGACCTCACAGAGATCGTTCAAAGGAATCTTGCGCAACGCCAAACAGCAGCAGCAGATGCCGAAAATATCGTGGCGAGCGGCGCGAAAGATTTTGAAAGGGAGAAGCGCGTGCGACAAGATAAAAACCTCCTCACTTACTTTCGAACCCAAGCAAATGACATTCGCGAAGCAGAAGTCGCGCGCGCGCTACGCGACATAGCCAAGGGCGGTGATGCAAAAGCAGCAATTTTGCGTTTAGGACAGAACTTAACTAACAAGCTAATTCATCCGACTACTGCTGCTATGCGCGAGGCCAGCGCTGAGGGTCGTAGAGACTTACTAAGCTACCTGGGTAGCATTTATGCGCCCTATGAGGACCATTTAATGCGTCCGCTCACAGACAACATTGTGTCCGGAGAAGCTCAAGCAGGGACTAACTCTACGACCACTCTACCGACCAAACAAGAAGACTAAATATGATCTTGTCCGAATCCATGATGTCTAAATTGGGCAGCCTTACGGACCGCTTTGAAGAGGTATCCGCGTTGCTGTCTGATGCAGAAGTGATGTCTAACCGAGAAAAATTTACAGCGCTCTCCAAAGAATATGCTGAAATTGAACCCGTAGTCCTGTGCTACCAAGAAGTGACCGGCCTCAACGAAAATCTTGAAGACAGTAAAGTGCTGCTAGAAGATGATGATGTCGAAATGCGCCAATTAGCTGAATTGGACATTCAGGAAAGCAAAGAAAAACTCAATGACTTAACGCAAAGACTACAAACCCTTTTGCTGCCTAGAGACCCAAACGATCACTCCAACGTGTTTTTGGAAATTCGTGCCGGCACCGGTGGTGACGAAGCCGCATTATTCTCTGGCAGTCTTTTCCGCATGTATAATAAGTTTGCAGAAAATCAGGGCTGGCGTGTAGAAGTTCTAAATGAGCGTCCTGGCGAACACGGCGGTTACAAAGAGATAATCTCGCGCATTGAGGGGAGTGATGTTTACAGTCAGCTGAAATTTGAATCAGGCGCCCATCGCGTACAACGAGTACCAGAAACTGAATCCCAGGGCCGGGTACACACCTCGGCATGCACCGTTGCGATAATGCCTGAAGTAGATGAAATTAGCGCTATCGCAATTGAAAAGAAGGACCTGCGCGAAGATACCTTTAGAGCCTCTGGCGCCGGCGGACAACACGTTAACAAAACAGATTCTGCTATTCGATTAACTCACCTGCCTACGGGCACTGTTGTAGAGTGCCAAGATGAGCGCTCTCAACACAAAAACCGAGCTAGGGCTATGTCGCTGTTGCAATCGAGGTTATTGGATGCCGCTCAGAGCAAACAGCAAACCGAGCAAGCAGCCAACCGACGTCAGTTAGTCGGCTCTGGTGATCGCTCGGAACGCATTCGCACTTACAATTTTCCTCAAGGGCGCGTCACCGATCACCGCATTAATCTGACGCTGTACAAACTGGATGAAGTTATCGAAGGTGATCTTAATTCAATAGTCGACCCGCTGATCCAGGAACACCAAGCGGACCTGCTGCAGAACCTTTCTGAAGATTAATCGATAGTGGCTGAGTCTAAGGCAAATACAAACGCCAGTGAGATTTTGACCACTGGCCAGTGGATTAAACAACAGGATGATCTGCCCAGACTGGACTGCGAGTTGACGCTTTGTTATGTATTAGGTGTTAACCGTGCGAGCGTTTTGGCGTGCCCAGAGAGGCCCCTCTCTGCAGACCAGCTTATAGAAACAAACCGGTGGGCTGACTCGCTGCGCAATGATGTGCCTTTCGCTTACTTAGCCGGCGAGCAAGAATTTTGGGGCCTCAAGCTTGCTGTATCACGAAACGTTTTGGTGCCACGACCAGAAACTGAACTATTGGTCGAATGTGCCTTGACGCTGATAAAAAGTGGAACAAATATTTTAGACCTGGGTACGGGTAGTGGTGCTATCGCATTGGCTATTGCCAGCGAGCGCCCAGATATCAAAGTTACTGGTTCTGATATTTCCATTGATGCGCTGCTAGTAGCAAAAAAAAATTCAATGAGCCTAGACATTGACGTTACTCTAAAACAAAGCAGTTGGTTTGAAAGTTTGACTGGGCACTGGCAAATAATTGTTAGCAATCCTCCTTATATCGACCCTGGTGACCCTCATCTAAAGCATCTGCATGCTGAACCTCAACAAGCGCTGATCGCGGACGAACAGGGCGTGGCCGACTTAAGAAAGATTATCGCTGAAGCACCAAATTATTTAAAAAATAAAGGTTGGCTATTGCTGGAACATGGCTTTGATCAAGCCCAACAAGTTCGATTACTGCTAGAGCAAAGTGGTTTTCAAGCGGTGGGCTCGCACAGAGATCTGGCTAATATTGAGCGAGTCACTCTAGGCCAATATATCTATGAATGACGAGCAGTTACTCCGATTTAGCCGACAGATTATGTTGCCTGATTTTGATATAGTCGGACAAGAGCGTCTGCTGGACGCGAAAATATTATTGATTGGACTCGGCGGCTTAGGCTCCCCTATTGCGATGTATTTAGCCGCTGCGGGCGTTGGAGAAATGGTATTGGTCGATGACGATCAAGTAGACGCCTCAAATCTACAAAGACAAATTGCCCACAGAGAAAAAGATGTGGGAATTAACAAAGCCCAGTCAGCAGCAAAAATTGTAAAGGACCTTAACAGCAATACTCGGGTCACAGTTATTGAGCGACGATTAAAGAGTACAGCACTTACCAGCCAGATCGACTATGTAGACTTAGTCATTGACGCGACCGACAACTTCGATAGCAGGTATTTGATCAACCGACTCTGTTGGCAGACTAACACACCACTAGTTTCTGGCGCTGCCATTCGCTGGGAAGGGCAAATTTCCGTATTTGACCCTACAAATGCTGGCTCTCCTTGTTATCAATGCTTGTATCCAGAAACTGATGCGACTAACGACGGCACCGCTCTAAACTGTTCGGAGAATGGTGTCATTGCCCCATTGGTTGGCATCATAGGCAGCTGCCAAGCGTTGGAAGCGATAAAATATCTAGCGGGCGTGGGAAGCAGCTTAGTGGGCTTCACCCTATTCTTTGACGGTAAGTATATGGAATGGCGCAGACTCAAATTGAGTAAAGCAAAAGAATGTCCAATTTGCTCATAAATCCGAATACGAGAAAATTAAGGCGCTGCAACTAAGCCAAGTTGGCCTAGCAGTTGCGCGCACACTTTTTCTTTAACGTCAGGCATATTCGCGCCGCCGTGATGATCCACCATATGAGTCACGGTGATATCTGTTAGACCGCAGGGATTTATTTGGCTGAATGGCGTCAGATCCATATCTACGTTCAAACTCAAACCGTGATAACTGCAGCTTTTACTTACGCGAAGACCAAGAGAAGCTATTTTGGCATTATCTATATACACACCAGGCGCATCTTTTCGCAGGCGACTGGAGAGATTGTATTGCTCAAGAACCGCTTGGATAGAAGCCTCCATGCGTGAAACAAGTTCTCTAACGCCAAGACCGAGACGTCGCAGATCTAACAGCAAATAAACCGTGAGCTGACCTGGCCCGTGATAGGTAACTTGACCCCCACGATTTGACTGCACTACAGGAATACTACCGGGAAACAGGATGTGCTCAGCTTTACCGGCCTGTCCCTGAGTAAAGACTGGGCGGTGCTCTGTTAACCATATTTCGTCTATAACGTTCGAACTGCGCAAGCGAGTGAATTCCTGCATACGCGCATAAACTGGCTCGTAGACGGTCTCACCAAGGTCAACTATCTTTACTTGATGTAAAGAATAGAAACTCATTCAAATAACCATACGTACAGCGACATCTATGATTAGGTCATCATACATTTCTTTAAGTTGTACCGGCCCTTGAGCCATCAGGTTGATCCGCACAGAAATAAATTTGTCACCGCTACTCTTGCGTATATTTATATCGTCTGGACAGACATCTGGCGCGTGCTTGCGCACGATATCGATAACTCGATTTGTCACTCCCTCATCGATGCGGCAAATCACCTTAATTGGATAGCGGCAAGGAAACTCTATTTCAGGGGTTTTAGTCATCGCCAAACATAGACTCAAAGAGAAGAAAAACAAAGTCACCAAACCTTGAGACTATGCCTGCTTCGGGCACATCAACTAAGGTAACCACTTCGCCCTGGTAGATTACTTTATCTGCCAGAACCAGTTTGAGTTGGCCGACAATTTGGCCAGCAACTAACGGCGCCTCTAACTCGACCGGGACAGAAATCTCTGCTTGAATGTCTTTGTAGTAGCCGCGTGGCACTGTCACAGCCACTTCTTCAACAACACCGAGACCTACGCTTTCAAGGGTGCCGTAAAACACTGGCTCAGCGCGCAGTTCAGAATAAGCCTCATAAAGCGTCTGAGTTTCGAAATTCCTAAAGCCAAAGGACAAAAGTTTTTGGCTCTCGCGAAGACGCGCTTCATCACCAGTAGTGCCAAGCACGACACTGATCAAACGCATTCCGTTACGCTCGGCGGAAGCAACCAAACAATAACCTGCGTCTTTGGTAAAGCCTGTCTTCACCCCATCTACAGACCGGTCACGCCAAAGCAGTTTATTTCTATTTGGTTGATCAATGTCGTTATATTTGAAACGCTTTTCAGAATAGAGTTTGTATTGTTCCGGGTGATCGTTAATAAGCGCACGTGTCAACTTCGCTAAATCTTTAGCTGTGCTGTAATGATTATCATTAGGCAGTCCTGTGGGATTTTCAAAATTTGTGTCGTTCATTCCTAGGGCTTTTGCTTGCTTGTTCATCAAACCGGCAAAATCGAATTCACTTCCGGCAATATGTTCTGCTAACGCGACACTTGCATCGTTGCCTGATTGAATAATGACTCCTTTCAAAAGATCCCCAACAGATACACGCGTCCCTTCACGGATAAACATTTTTGACCCTCCCGTACGCCAGGCATTAACACTGATCTGCACCTCCTCTTCCACTCCGAGGCGACCCAGGTTGATTTCTTGCTCAACAAGATAACCGGTCATTATTTTGGTCAAACTAGCAGGCGCCTTGCGCTGATCCGAGTTTTTTTCGGCAAGCACCTTATTAGTTTTAGCATCAAGCAATATGAAAGAGGTTGCTTGAATATTCGGCGGCGGCAATGTGAGTGGTTTCTGGGCAACAGAACCTCCAGCAAAAAGAGTCAGAAGGAATAACGAGGCCAAGGAATTGAGAATAGAGGCTCTAGGCATTTTTTTTGCATGTTTCTATTGCGAACGATCCGTAATTCTAACATCCATAAACCTTGGGAGCTAAATTTTGCGGCCAGTTTCTAGCACAAGGGAAGGACACCTAAAAAATAGCCAGACAAGAGGTTCGACAAACCGCAAAAGAAGCCGTCGATAATAAGCAGGCAAGACAGGCCAAAATAAGCATCGCGAAAATTACTGACACAGATGCTAACGCTAATTAATTAGTGGCCCATATATTTAATCGCCCTAACCCGAGCGTTGCAACCAAGGCTCTTAGCCGCTCGATAGGTGCTCCACCAAATACAGGCCCGACCTGTAATCGATAAATGCCACTACTGCTCAGTTTAACCACTTCTACGGCGATACCGGATGTGGCCAACAGTCGGCTTTTGGCCAACTGTGCATTATTAAGATCGTCAAAGTCACCGACCTGAACTAAAAACGTCGCTTCGTTTTCATTTATCGTTTCTACTCGCACCCGAGCGGTACCCTTTTCATGGAAGTCGAGCTTCACTGCTGCGGCGAAAGATAGGTCGATAATTCTATTACTGTGAAAGGGACCCCGATCATTAATGCGCAATATTGTACTTTGACCATTAGCAAGATTTGTTACCCGCGCGAATACGGGGATTGGCAATGAGCGATGCGCCGCAGTGAGGGTAAACATATCGAACGGTTCGCCACTTGAAGTGGACCGCCCATGGAACTTGGTTCCGTACCAAGACGCATTACCTTCTTCGAGGTAACCCTCTGATGATGGGAGTGTCTCATATTCCTTGCCCCAAACACTGTAGGAGGCTGGGTTGCCCCGAGCGCTGGGGGACAAATCTACCACTAAAGGATTTTCTAAGGTTGCCAATTGCTCCATTGCTGTGGCGCTTAACCTTGGTGCTGCATCATGATCTTGGTCATAAAGTCCAGAGTTGCTCGGAGACTGCGTCGCGCACCCCACCAACAAACTAAACAGCAAACTGATCCAACCTAATCGCTTCACTCCGCCTCGCCTGATTGCGCCCGCAGTTCACGAATAGTTTCGCTTAACTGATAAACTGCCATGGCATAAAGTCTGCTGTGGTTATAGCGCGTAATGACATAAAAGTCGTCGAAGCCTAACCAAAAATCTGCTCCAACAAGTTGGCCCATGTGCATTAACATCGCGCTACGCTGCAAATCTTCACTCATAGAGACGGGTAGGTTAACGCCTAGATCTTGCCATTGTTGCAGGGTTTTGTTGGGCTTTAGCGAGCTATTGGCCAGTTCTAAGATCTCTGGGGTGACTTCTTTAACGCTTATTTTTTCGGTAACGACACCATCTCCCTGCCAGCCGTGACGAGCAAAATAGTTTGCTACGCTACCAATTGCATCCACTTTATTCGACCAAATATCTCGCACGCCGTCGTCATCAAAATCTACCGCATAGTTTCGATAGCTTGATGAAATGAACTGACCATATCCCATCGCCCCAGCGTATGAGCCCTTTAAGCTCATGGGACGCTTGCCCTCTTCGCGGGCCAGCAACAACAATTGAGTGAGTTCACTAAGAAAAAACTGAGCCCTGGGCGGATAATCAAAGCCTAGAGTCGCTAATGCATCAACCACCCGGTAGGAACCGGTAATGCGGCCATAACGGGTCTCTACCCCAATAATTGCTACAATAATAGCGGCGTCAACACCGTAAACCTTTTCTGCGCGAGCAAGAGTCTCTGAATTTTCTTGCCAGAATTGCAACCCTAATTTGACTCTAGGTTGGTCAACCAAAATTTCCCGATACTCATACCACTGCAACCGTTTTTCTGCTGGCCGAGACATTAATTCAATAATTTTGTCTTTCTTTTCGGCTTGACGAAATATTTCTTCTAGCGCCTGGCGGGAGAAGTCATGCTCAGCAACAAGAGAGTCAACATACGAATCAACTGCGGGCCGACCAACATAGTCACCTATTGCATAAGCTGACGATCCTTCGAAGCATATCAACGCGCTTACCACGAAACGGGGAAGAGTTTTGAAGCAATGACCTAATATTTGAAAAAAAATAAATTCTCCCTACCACGCCTTATG
>MDSY01149766.1_pt1 | contig 14909 bp, 10 predicted proteins | sample 811131 | NCBI WGS metagenome assembly MDSY01 (sample SAMN05326643, study PRJNA326480) | marine metagenome | isolation source: seawater | place: Atlantic Ocean: South West | collected 2010 | reverse complement strand
TCTTCCATCGTGAATGCAGGGTAACACTAATGTGTGGAGAGTAGCATTTGGAAGGGGTAAACCATAAACCCCTAAACCATAAACCCCTAAAATTTCTCGGAGGCTTGAACAAGATTGTCTCTAGTCACTCCTGCAAGCGCGGCGGCATGCGCGGTCCAGTGAGGCCCCACCTGAGAGCTGCCTGGGATTCGGCGCGAGGGTTTCGTCGTCCCCGCGCGCGTATCCTTCTCATCCTTTCGTTGGTGCTCACGGTTTGGATTGTCGCGTTCGCTCGGTTGCGTCGGACGACGTTTTCGGTTAGTGAAAGTGGGCACACCAATTCCGTTGAACAACGCGAACGGCTTGCGGAAAGGCTCGCGGGGTTCAAAGCCGCGCACGGGTTTGCGAACCCGCGAGTTTCACATGATACACCCGCAGTATTTACAGAGTTGAATTCCCCAGGCACGCCGCCGTTGCCACTAGACTCACCCTCAAGTGATGCTGTGACTTTCGTATTGGTGGCAACGATGATTCCTGACAGCGCTCCCCGCATTGCAAATCTCCTAGCCTCCATGCGAACGTTCCTTGACCCTGAAACCCCGAAACAAGTAGTTGCCGAGCTTGTTGTTTTGGTCCCTGATTCGGAACTAGATTGGTGGCTTCTCGCCGCCTCGGCACTCGGCGATGACACGCCGTGGGGCACGACGCGCGTGGTTGCGGAATCAGAAGTTTTGCCGACTTCAATTGATTCGCTGCGCAAAGCGGCGCCTGGCGCGGCACGGCGAGAGTTGCGAGGTCTCGGGTACCGGGTACAGATGCTGTTGAAGCTCGCTGCGAGTACTTTGGTTTACACCGAGTTTTACGTAACACTGGATTGCGACGTGGTATTGAGTGGTGCGTTGAAACAAGGCGACTTAGTGCGCAACAACAGAGGGCTGGTGCAGGGAGCAATGGGCGGTGTTCACGCGAAGCGGTGGCTATCGCACTCTCTCGATGCGCTCTTCGGTGAGACTCCCGGGTCAGCGAAGAATGCGGCAGCTGGTACGTCTGGGAACGGGGCGGATATCGATCAAGCGATGGTCTCTCGAATCAAGTCTTGCGGTAAAGATACGACGTTGGAAGGCGTTGGGGTAACGCCGGCAGTTTTATCAGCCTCCGTCGCGCGAAGTGCGTTGGACTGGGTATCGTCGTTTGATTCTGCTGCGAACTGGGACAGTAGGTTGTTCAGAATGTTGGACACCGGGTTGGATTGGACCGAGTACGGCATATACGCTGCGTGGGCGTGCGTGAGCGGGGTTTTCGACCACGTGCATGAATTCGACCCCAAAATGCAGCTCTACGACGCTAAACTGCAGGAGGACGGGTCGAAATTCTCAGATTTGGAAACGATGCGCGACGCTTTCCAGAGTAACGGCGACAATATAAATAGAAAGAGATCTCTGTTCGTCGTGGTGCAGAGCATAGGGGGGAGTGATCCGCGAGGTGCGGCGAGTGCGGTGAAGCCGTACGTACTACCCCAAACGTAGTTATTATTTAATAAACAATGTTCCATGTTTAGTACAAAGTCCGCGGACAACGAAAAAGCGAAAAATAATATCAGAATAGACGAGCGGGAAAACGATTTCACCATTTCTAACGTCGCGTCACCTCCGTCTGGCAGCCATGCCGCAGGGCGCGATGGACAAAGTGAAACTCATGGTCGGGATGGAACCCTCGGCGGAGCCGGAGTTGCAAGACCAAATCGAGGACTGCTTTCAGTTGTCGCGCATGGAACGCCTTTATGGGTTTGCAATCTGCGTCACCGCGGGTTTGTTTTGTTCGTTTCTAAGCTCGCTCGTGTTCTTGAAGCCCACGAAATTCGCCATCCTCTACTCCATGGGGAACATCTTATCGTTAACCAGCACGGGGTTCCTAATGGGGTTCTGGAGCCAGCTCAAAAACATGTTCAAAAGCCACCGCCTAATCGCGACGTTGGTGTACCTCGGGGCGATGATTGCGACGTTGGTGTGTGCGTGTTACCTAAAGAATTTCGCCTTAACGGTGGTCTGTTTAGTGATTCAATCAGCGGCGCTGACTTGGTACTGTTTGTCGTACATTCCGGGGGGGCGAACCGCGGTGGGGGCAGTATTCAAGGGTTGTTTCGGGATGTAATGGTACTAAAATAATGGCGGTACACTACTAGCAGCGGAGACGCGCAGATTGGATGACAAAAGCGAGATTTATAAAAAGTCCGACGCGACGCCGCTCCGCAAAATGTAAAATACAGAATATACCTTCATAGAGTTCTATGGTGCACAGTGACGTATTGTTCATTCTAAAGACCCGCCAGTAGGCGCAGGCGGTGGCAATCCTGCCGGTGGACCTCCAATCGCCCCAGCACCTCCACCTGCACCCCCCAACGCGTCTCCGCTTTCGTACCTCGCCTTCGCTTCCGCAAACATCTTCTGCTGCATCGCAAGTGCCTCTTCTGGAGTCATTTGCATGCCTTTCTTTTTCTTCTTTTCCGCACGAGCCTCTTTACCCTCTTCTTTCATCTCAACCATCGCCGCGCTGACCGTCTCCACGTAACTAGCGAAATCCAAACTCTCAAGAGCCTTCACGACGTGCTCCGGGAGTATCGTGCTTTTATTTTCCTTCGTGCTGATTTCGTTCGCCTCCGAGGCGATGCATTGAACGAACTCGTTACACGACTCCAACACCATCTCCTTTACCTCGGCGCTGAGTTTCAGTCCCGGGGGTAACCGCTCCGTGATCATCTTCGCCACGGTCGCTGCGTTGTGGGTTTGAGGTACGGGTTAGGACGTGGTGGGTCGGAGACGAAGTTGGCGAATGCAGTTGATGAACCCTCACTGTAAAACTTTATAGGGTACCGAACGAATGAGTAGTGGCGAGCGAAGTGAACGACGTTAAAGCTGTACTCGTAGGCTATTCGAGACGGACCTTTGGGGAGTGACTCTTCACCGTCGTCAGCCATGGTGCTGCTTAGAGCGCGGTAAAGTGGAGTGTTGGCGTGGCCGCCTGGTCAAACGGATTCTTTTGTCATCGGGTGTTTTCTAAAAAACTTTGCTAGCATGAAATCCGCTGACGACGAAAATGCAAAAAACGAAAATATCATCACAAACACATAGTTTCTTCCTCTCTTCACCGTGCGGACATGTACACCTCCCTCCCCGTGCCGTGCACGTACACTACCCTGGGCAGTCCCCGGACGATGTGTTCCACGTACCGCGCGTACGCCGCGGGGTTCGCCATGACGAGCGAATCTGGGTCGGGAAGGTTGACGATCACGAGCTGGGCGTCAGAACTTTTCTCACGAATGATTCGGTTAAGCGCTGCCGGGCCGCTCGCGTCCGTGACCCACGAAGCGTCCGGCTGCGGAACGATTAAATTCGTGGGAGAGTTCCTGGCTGGGGTGTACATCCGCATTTCGTCCTTGCCGCCAAAAGAAACGTTTCGCTTTCGTTGTTTCTTCTTTACATCTTCCGATGGAGTCATGTCTGTGTTTTTTGCAGTCTCGGAAATCTCGCTAGTTTCACCGCCGACGTCAAGCTCGACGTGTTCCGGCGACGCCGTCTTTGAATCTTTCATAACCGGAGACATAACAGGCGAGCCCGGAATAGACGGCATCGGCGGTGCTTTAAAAGGCTTAGCCGTCAGAGTTGGTGTGCTAGTCGACGCGCCTGTGTCGTTTTTGAAATCCTTGCTTTTTCCAAGCGGCGACTTTTCCGCTCCACTCGCCGCGATGTCCCCCAGGTCGAAGATGGACGCCAGCGACGCGTGTCCCTTCGCGATTGGCGAGGTGCCGTCCGGATTCAGCGCCAAACCTGCGCGGACTGAGTTCCGCCGAAGGTGCCGCGCATCCATCTCCGCCGGGTCTTCGATTTCCCCGTGGTCGCGCACGAGCATGTCGATTTCGGAAGGGAACGCCCGGCGCATGGAGGGTTGCTTGATCTTCTCTGAAGATACGGAATCGAAAACCTCGTCGTTCATCAACGAGGTACCCCGCCCGGGCGAAGACTCGCCAGATGCAGGAGTGCTCGTGCCTTCCCGTCCCAAGGACGACGGAGAAGGCCGCCTGGGAGGCGTGTTTTCCCCGCTCCGGGGAGGCGTCCCTTGTAAACTTTCATTGTTGCTCTCTCCATTATTGTCATTTTTCTTCACGCCCTGCGCTTCCAAAAGTTTCTCGCGGAACATCTCCGCCTGTTCCTTGCGCATGGTCCAGTCGTGCGTGTACGCGTACATATCCGCGTCGTCCCCGGCCTCGACGACTGATACTTCCGCGTCGATGCGGAAGTCTCTCAACACGGCTTGAAGCGAACGACGGACGGCGTTCGGGTCCTGCGCTTTTTGTAACACAGTATGCACGCGTAGCTTACACTTGGACCACGTTCCGTGTCTGAGTAATAAATGCGCGATCATCAACAGTAACCCGCCGTCGTGCACCACCCACCACACGTCCACGAACCCGGTGAGCTTTTCGTCACTGCTTGGGAACCTTTCTGGATCTAGGCATAGCAGCACTGCTTTCTCAGCCGCGGTACACTCACACACCGTCTCCACCAACGTCTTCGCCGCGTTTTCGTTTTTTATGTCGTCGGTGTCGTCGTCTTCGTCCTCGTCGAAATCTAATTTATTTCTCCGCGGCCAGCCCAACAACACGGTGTTGGGCTCCAAACCTCCAAAGCCCAAGCCCTGGATTGCGAACGGTATGCCTTGTGCGTATTTCGGGGCGACTAACACGTGCGCGAACCCGCGGACGTTGGCGGTGTGTAACCGCTGTTCTAGAGTTTCTCTCGCCTCGGCCACTCTTCTCGATAACCCCCGGTCTCGCGACAAAACCCCCTCTTCGATCTCCGCCACCACGCACAACCCCCTGCCCTTTTTCAGCTGCGACGCGAAGGACAGTAAGGACTCGCGCTTCTTGGGGCTTCCGTCCAGGGCTAGGGCATTGAAGCTGTCGTTGAGCAAGTCGCCGCCGTTTTCAGAAAAGACGGGGTTTTTACCAGGCGTTTCCGATTGCGTTTGATCACCCTTCCCGTGCTCCGGGTGCGGCCAGCTCGGCAGACACAGGAGCTGCGGGCGCCAATTCGACGAATGTTTCCGTTCGTGCGCCAGGTCCAGCATCGCGGCTGTAGCTAGGTCTAACCGGATGCCCCCCATCGCGCTTCCCCAATCCACCCTGACTTGCGCGGACTCGATGTAGCCTACCAACGCGGCTAGCAACGCAACCGCGACTAACGCAAAGTACCACCGAATAATGAATGCCAACGTGGTGCATAACAGAAAACCGAAGAGACCTACACTCCAGTGGAAGTACCTCCACGTCGGGCGCCACGACGGGGCTTTTGTGAGTCCCAGGGCGAACGTACTGAAGTTCAAAGCCGCGTAGGCGGACAAGAAGCATATGGATAGTAGAGGCGCGACGAGATCGAGGGAGCCTATCATGCTTGCGCACAGACAGAACACAACCGTCACGCCGAGCGCCGCGACTGGCTCGCCCGTTTTCGCATCCACAAACGCGGCTCGCGCGAAAAACGGAACCGTGCCGTCCACAGCGATGGCGTTCAGGACTCGTGGAGCGGAGATTAGGCACTGCAACGCTTGCGAGAGACTCGCAATGATGATCCCGATCTGCGTCGGAAGCGCTTCAGGCCATGCGATTTCGTTCACCACGTCCATTGATGAGCCTCCTCCGCCCGCTAACAAATTGCGTCGGCGTTCTGATTCGGCGTAGTACACGGCTGATGGTCCTCCTTTCAAATACTCGCGATCCGCCACGGCGCCCCACATGATCATGTACGAGGCGTACATGCAGAGGGAAATGGTGATCGCGGCTAGGGTGCCCCACGGAATCGAGGTTTCTGGTGTTTTCAGGAAATTGGCCCGGTTCGCGCCGCTTAAAATACCCGTGAAGCACGGGAAGAACACAGAGAGGACGTCTGAAAACGTGACGCCGTCCGTGTACCCCGGCCCCCAGTTGTCCCTCAATGTTTGCGTCGATAATCCAGTCACCGCGCTGCTCACTCCAGGCAACGGCGCTGCAATTAAACCCGCGTAGTAGGACATCAGGGTTAAACCAACGATTGCGGCGAAGAACAAGCCCATCTTGCTCACGAGCTGCATACCTCCGTACACCATCGCGCCTAATGCCATGGTTAATAAAGCCGCCCAAATTCGCACGGCGCCCTCTACGTGCATGCCCATGTCCAATCCGGGCTCCACCGCGAGCATGACTTCTACTGCGCCTAAAACTTCCAGCACTGCTAGGAGTGATAAACCCAGGTAGTATGTCGTGCCCACCGCGCCTCCTAGTTTGTGCCCGAGCGCTCTTGAGATGATGTAATACGCCCCCCCAGCTTCCACCGGGCCGTTGGTCGCCATCGCGCTTAAACTCATCGTCGTGGCCAACGATGACAGAAACGAAACGAACACGATCACCAGCGACTGCCACACCCCGGCGTGACCGACGACGTAGAAAAACCGAAGGAAGATCAACACGCCCCACATGTTCTCGCACGTGGGTACGATTACCCCGGAAAGGGTGTTCAAGGATCCGGGGGCGCCGCCGCCCATGGTGTCGGTGTCTTTCTAATCTAACTCGGCGGCGGAGGCAAAACGCGTCAAGGTCGTTATTGTTCAAAGGATTTTGGGCGCTTTATTCCTTTCCCCGTTTGGGGTTCAGCCCTGCGCACTGCAGCGCCTGGTAATAGCTAGGCGCTTCCGATACCAACCCGTAAGCGGTACAGTACGCTGACGCGTCCGCGGATTCACAAACCCTCCCTTTGTGCCTCACCGTCCGCGCGTCGGACTGTGGCGCTAATCTGAAAAGAACATGTCTCTCTTTCTGCTTTTCAGAAAAATTCTCGGACGAAGTCGGCGTTCGAAACAAGACCGTTCGCTTCATCTTCATGTTTCAGGCACTCGCCCCCCTTCGATCGCAGAAGCCTCCGCGCACTTGGGTGTGTGTTTCGGCGAGCGGTACGCGGCGAGGGTGTTTTGGAAGGGCACGCATCGCGTTGACGCCCGCGCGTGTGTGCGTTGGACGTGGCGATGTCTGAGAGTGGGGAGAGACGCGATGGCGCTGACCGTCAAGATTCTCACGCCGGTGCTGGTTTCTCGGATGGTGGGACACCCACGGACTTGGTGTCACCAGGCCCTGATGTGCACAGCAACAATCAGTTAGCGCGCGCTGGAAACGTGCCGAGTTCCGTGGCTTCCGCGACCAACTTCGCGATCGCGATCGGGTCGACCACGGGCGCGGCGGACCTCTCAGGCATCTTCAGTGCGTGCAGAGAAGCGACGCACCAGCTCGATATAGGCGTCAAAGCCGCGGTTTCGCACCGCGAGAAGTGCGCCGTGGTACTCGGCGCCGCAGTAGCGGTGAACATCGCGCTCGCAGAAGCGGAGGCGATGCACCACGCCCTGGATCAGCAGGTCCAGACACAGTTAAAACGTCTAGGCGTTGGGGTGCTTTCCGTGCTGGGCTTGGCCGTGGCCCGGGTCCAGGTATACGGCAAGTTCACTCGGGCGCAAAAGGCGACGCGCATATTCCGCTACGCCGCCACGGCGAGTAAATTCGACGAGTTACGGTTGGACTTGGAGGCGCTTGAAGGTCAGTTGTGGAACCTCACTGGTGCGGTGGGAGGGTTAGGAGCGGGCGGAACCACAGCAGGGGCGAAAATGTCAAAACACGGAAGCGCCAAGAAATCAAAACGAAAAACTAAAAGCATCACCATCGGGTCTCAGTACAGCACGACCAGTATGCGTAAACTCAGTGCCGGTCCTGATAAATCCCGACGTTTATTAAGAGGAGGTGCCTCACACTGGATCATGGGCGGTAACGTTCGTGTGATGTGTGCTGCTGGTGTAGATGGGGCGGAGCTTTGGTGGTCGTCCAACCGGACGAATAAACTCTCCGCGTTTGACCTTTTTCTGCAAAGCCGCCGAGCGGTGGACGCGCCCGATAAGACGAGTGACGGAAATTCACCATTCTGCATGGGAAACTGTTTCGGAGAGGTCACCGCGATTGCGGCGGAGGAAGGTAGCGCGTTGCTTTGGACGGGAACCACGGAAGGGGAGGTTGCGGCGTGGGACACGGACGTGGCGTGCCAATGGGGCGGCGCTGTTTGCGTGGGTCAAAAAAACAAAACAGCGCCTGTCACGGCAATCGCGCCCGTCGCGAGTGGTGTGGCGTGGTGCGCGTTCGGTGACGGCCGACTCGTGGAGGTGAAACGGCCGAACCGGCTAGAGGATGATACCACAGTTGAACGAGCCGTATGCGACGCACACGAGCGACCGAGTGACGCGTCCGGATCTCCCGGGGGCGGAACCCGTAATTCAAACGACGACGAATCGCTGACGTCTCGCGGCGCGGTCGGCTGGGGCCAACTGGGTCCTGGGTCGAGGAAGCCAAGCGCGTGCTGTACCGAGCTGATTCGTTTAGGGCCGTTGGTGTGGGCATCCATGGACGATAACGTTGTAGAGGCGTGGGACGTTGATTCTGGGACGTGCGTCGCCGTTGCCCCTCACAGGGACCTGGGCAAATGCGTCGGTATCGCGGCGCACGCCTCGATCGGGCAAGTCGTCACTGCGCACGCGTCCGGCGCGGTGCAGCTTTGGTGCGCTACGTCCGGCTATGTGATTGGAACCCGATCCGAGATGGTCGCCGGGCCGAACTCCTCGGAAGGCACCGCGATTGGCGCCGCGGCGCTTGACCGGTTGTTGTGCGTCGGGTACAGGAACGGGTTTCTGAAAGTGTACGTGCTTCCCGAGCGGAACGAAAAAGATGTCAACACTCTGGAAAACAGTCTACTCCAGGGAAATGCCCATACACCGGTTGGTGGTAAAACCGATGCGTTTGCGTCGTTCACACCTATGTCGCCGATGTCGCCAAGGGCGCCGAGACAGCGTCCGCCTGCGGGAAAGATCAAGGCGCACAGGAGTGGCATGACGTTGCTAAGAGCGGTGGACGGCACCGGGCATGTCGGCGTTGCGACGACTGGTTTTTTCGGGAGCATGATTTTCTGGCCGTTGGCGGAGCTGGAAGCCGCAGTTGCGTCGGCGCGGCTGCCCGATAGGTGGGACGCGAGCGCGAAGTACGCCGTGAGCCTGGATCCCGGCCCCACCCGACGGTTACCATTCACGGATACGAACGATTCAACCGACTCTGACGACATTTCTCGCAAAAAGGAGAAGAAGGGAAAACCGGATACTCCGAAGAGCGATTCGAAAACCAGCAGTTTAGGTCAGGACACGGCTTTGATTAGTTTTAGTGAAATTCGGTTAAAGAAGTGCGTCGGCGAGGGGAGCTTTGGCCGTGTATACTGCGCGGTGTGGTCCGGGCACACCGAGGTGGCGGTCAAGATGTTGGGTCCGCCGTCATCGTTTGTTGGTAAGTTGGACCCGCTGGAGCGCCAGCGCGGCCGGCCGACGATGGCGGTCGGCGCCAAGGCGGACGCCGCGGAAATTGGGCTGGCGGGACGGAAAGCGCTCGAGGGGCGGAATGCTGCTGTAGGTGCAAATACGTTAGGGAGCACGTCCATGAGCGATGACTCAGATCATGACTCGAATGACGATGCAAGCAATGAACAAGAAGACGCCGCGTCTGCTGAGGTTTTAGACGAATTGGAAAAAGAAGTCGGCATCATGGCGCGGCTGCGACACCCGAATATAGTTTTGTTGTTAGGCGTTGTCCGAAGCCCGCCGGGGATCATGGAGGAGTACTGCGCGCGAGGGTCTCTGTTCTCAGTGCTTCAACGGCACGTCAAGCCAGGAGTTCCCGCGTTGGAGTGGAGGGTGAGGCTGCAAATGGCCCTGGGCGCCGCCGCCGGGATGTGCTACCTGCACAATTGCTCGCCCCCCGTGATTCACCGGGATTTGAAATCCCCAAACTTAATGGTCGACCGGTACTTCAGGGTCAAAGTCGGGGACTTTAACCTGTCAAGAGTCGCTTTGGAAGTGGCTGGCCGAGGGTCAAGTAGTTCGATGGGTCCTGAGAACTCGCAGGGGGGGCTGCACTCGCCCCGGTGGATGGCGCCTGAAGTGCTGCGCGCGGCGAAGTACACAAAGGCGAGCGACGTGTATTCTTTCGGCGTCGTTCTTTGGGAAATCCGGACGTTGTTAGTGCCTTGGTCGACTAGTGGGCAGTGGCAAGTGATGCACGCGGTGGTTGAGGAGGGATTGCGGCCTCCGTTAGATGTACCTCCAACCCCAACCTTCGAGTGGATCGACCAGTACGACTCGTTGATCAAGGATTCGTGGGCGCAGGACCCGAACGACCGCCCTCCGTTTGAACAAATAATCGTGCAGCTTCAGTCGTTCATCGACAAAATAGCGGTGACACATTCGGGAAGGAGGAATACTCCAAATAATGTCGGACAATCCAACGCGTCGTCCACGGAGGTCAGCGCAATCGCCGGCACGGCTTTGCGAAAACCGGAACTCAAACCCGAAGAGAGTTCGCGGATTAAAATTACTCCCCTGGAAGAGAAGAAGGCGCCGCCGCCTCCGCTGTTCTCAGAAGGAGCGCCGGATCCGCGTTCCACCAACACCGCCAAACAAGTCGACCATGACGCGGTTTCCATCACAATCAACGAGGCGCCTGAAGAATCTCAAGCCGGCGCTACTGGAATAGAGTCAGAACGCGCGGTGTTGCGTATTTTATCGCGCAAAAGATCCCTGAAACTAGACTCGTCCTTGGTGCCAAAAATGGTTACGAAACAAACGGACGCGGCGGTTGCGGATTTAAGGGCGAGCCAGGAGTGGGCGAGCCCGATTAAGCATCGCAAGCCCCCGACGGCGCCGGCGAGGACTTCCATGGCAGCCGCGGCGCAAGCCGCTGCGGCTGCCGCGGCGGGCGCCGCAAACGCAGCCTCAGAGGTTGAAGCAACGCTGAGCAAACCGGGTTCCTCTCGAAAACCGGTTTCTATGTCCAGCGGCACGTCCTTGGCTCGGTTCCGGAACTTCGTGAGCTCGGTTTCCACAGCGCAAAGCGTTTCGGGTTCGTTTCAAACGACAAGTCGGCCTCAAACCGCGGGGGGGCGATTCTCCTCCGTGCGCGCCTCAGCGGATGCGGTGATGCAGAGTCCGCCGAGGGAGGTGTCAGGCAACACTGCCATGCGCCCAACCACCGCCGTGCCAAAATCAAACACGTTCCCCGATGAGAAGGTGAAGGAGCAGATGCAGTCGCCGATGTTGCGCGCAATCGCGGCGAGGAAAACGCTGGAGCCGCTTGATTTGTCGGCGCGCGGGGTGGGGTTGAAAAGCTCCGTCTCGGCGGGACACAGGAGGACGAAGACATTACACTGATGAGTTGATATATGATAATGATAATGATAATGATAACAGACTAACGTCGATTGCATTTCTCTTCGCTCACGCGCCTCGCCTTTTCCTCACCGCTTCACGCTTGACCTTTCCAAAATGTGCAGAAACCCGGGGTACCGTTTCGGGAGCTCGAAGGGAATCCTGTCCTGGTACTGCTTATTGTGGTCGGCTTTGACGCTGTCCAGCACTTCCTTGGCGCGCTCCAAATCGAAGACTCTGTTCTCCGTCTTGGATAAATGATTCAAGCACTTCTCCGCATCGGACTCGGAATTGATCCACGGCCGGTAGTTCAATGCCATCCACTGATACGTCAAGGACAAATCATCCGAAGAGTCATCGGACGAAGCATGCACCTGTACGCACCTCCGCACGTTTTGTGGCCGCGTTTGGAGCCGCCGCACAGACGTGAACAAGGACAAATCGGAATCGCTGTTCCCCGAACCGTCAGACGAGGCACGCACAGCAGGGGCGTACCTCCGCACTGGTCGCTTGCGGAGCTTCCGCACAGGCGTGGCAGTGAATGAGGGCGACACGACCGGAAAGGACGCAAACGCGTACATGGTGCGAGGAGTTGTGGGTAACTGCTAGACACGATGAACGAGTGTTATTTTCTGGTGAGATATTTTCATTTTTCAGTTTGATTACAAGAGGCTGCATTCACCTAGCCTCGCGTTTCGTCGAATGCTACCGTGTGCTCTCAAAGCGTGGGCTGTCCGCTCTGTGGTGGGGAGGAAGAAAAAGGTCAGAACAAACGTCTTGATATAAGATACGGCGAGGGTAGATTATTTTCAGTAATCATTTGGCTGAGAAAACACGCGGCATCGTCGTGATGTCATCGTCTCTACGCAATCTGTCGACGTACTTTCTTCTCCTCCGCCAGCCTGATATCCCGGTACTTCAGCAGCCGGTCAAAGTTATCCGCCCCCACCGGTTTGGGTTTGCCCTCGTACGCGTGGTGCACTAAGTACTGCACGCCGCCCATCGCGGTGATGGCACCGACGATGATTGCGAACGGAGGGAAGGATTCGAAGGGCTGTGATTGGTTTGGTTTTGGATGTGGGAGGGTAGGGGAGCCAGGTCAGTGATATGTCAGGTCAGTGTGTCAAGTCAGCGGTGGTTGAACAGCGGCTCGAAACTAACGATTCGACACGTTTCCCCCCAACCGCGGCGGTTCGTGCACCCTTCAGGTCACGGGTCCCGGGTGTGCATCTTAAGGTCATCGAGCCGTCGTTGAGGGGTTTCTACTAGTCTCCGTGCTTTGGGGCACTTACCATGACGACTGTTTCGTTTCGCCGGTGTGACACGCGCGTGCGTTTGCGCAAAAGCCTCGATCGCCAGGTTAGGTGTAACTCGTGCGAGCGGCGCAAACACCGATCGACGTGCTGTCCGCGACGCGGCGCGGCTTTGAATGGCGCCGAGGCCGGAAATCGCACCGGCAAACAGTCAGGACGACCGCGACGATCAGTCGAGATCGACTGGAACATGTTTTAAGAGCGTTCGGCACGAACGTGTGTTACACCTCCGCGCTCGCCTTTGGTGCGGTCCCGATGTCGGAGGCAGACGGCCCCGGCGTGTGGCTCATCGCGAGCTGGTCCTCGCGTTCCGGGGGAAACGCGTTGAGAGACTTGCACGGCGATGAGATCGCTTCGTACAACGCGGAGATGCACGGTGCGTATTTGAGCCTCGATTCAGCGAACAAAATCGCAATCGAGGTCACCGCGAGTTTGGTGGAGGCGGACGGGTTCCCCGATGACAGACGCCTTAACGATTTGCTATCCGATGTGCAGAGCGACACGTTGAAGGAAATGGAGACGCCATTCACGTACGACGCGTTTCAGGGAGACGAGGGGATGCACGTCCAAGTCAGGTGGATGGCCATCGAAGATGCTGAGTAATCGATTGATTGTGTAAAATACATTTAAATATCTAGCGCTATCCCTCTTCCCTCCCCCCTGACACATCCAGCACCGAGATATCAAGGTCCAGGGTTTCGTTTTCCTTCCCCGGTGTGTTTCCAGGGTTGAGCTCACCTTCCAGAGTGTCAAACCCTTGGTTGGGTGAGATACTTTTGCCAGCGTCGTTGATGTCGCCATCAATCAAATCAACATCCTCCACGGGCGAGCACCCCGGCGTCGGGTACCGCCGTTGCAGCGCGTCTCGAAACCGCTCGTGCTTCACGCCCGGACTCCTCGCTTCCGCGAACGCCGCAAGCGCCTCCGCAGCTGACAGCCCGCACTTCTCGATCAGGTAACAGCACAGCACGAACCCGGTGCGGTTGAAGCCGTACGCGCAGTGCACGGCGACGTGCTTTGTTTTGTTTTCTCGCCAAAAGTTTTCCGCCACAGAAATGACTTCGTTAACGCTTTTGACGTCGGGGATGCTCTTCGCCACGTTCCGGACGTGCACTCGTTGGATATGTTCCGTGATTCCGTCTAAATATAAGCAGTCGTGGTTGGAAAGGTCGATCACTAATCCCACTTCTACTCCTTTTACCTTTTGTTCGTCCAGGAACTTCGGAAGCGTGTGAATGTGCGGCACTTTTTCGCAGGTTGTTTTTATTTTTGAGGATTCGGAGGAACCATAAGATGCACCGTTGCTTACTCCAAACCCTGTTAAAAACGTGGGGCTCAGTGGAGTTTTCATCGGGATGAACAGGCTCGGTCCTACTGGGGTTCCGTAGGATTCGTAGTCGCCCCACTTTTGGAGTTTTGATAACACGGTGGGGACGTTGTCAGCCGTCACGGCAGTGTTGAAAACGCCGGAGAAACTTATTGGTAAACCTTTGGAATCAACGTCCGTGTCTTCGCCTTGGTCGTGCGAAATTCGGGGGTTGGTATCTGGTTTGAAATTGAAATCACTGGCCGACACGGTGGTCTCCTCGGGGGGGGCACCCAGGTCGGACATCGACCCCGGACACCGGTCACCCCGTCAACGGCAACCAGGTGTGAGGAGCGAATCAATATTCACGCGCTTTTGTGTCAGCACTCGCGAGTGCCGCGATTCCATTTTTTTGCTTTTGGCTTTTTTTATTCGCACTGCTGTATGACTATTCAGTGCGAACGTTTTGCGAGTTGCGTAATTTCAAGACTGCAAAAGCCGCTTTCCAGCTTCCAAGCAAGAGCTCGTTTTCCATCTCCTTAAAAACCCGACCGACGCTGCCTGGACTGTCTCTCTTACTCGCACCGCGACGTCGTACACGCACGACTCGCAGTCAACATGGGTCGCGTCAGAACCAAGACGGTCAAGAAGGTGTGTACCTGGTGCTTTTTGTGGTGATCCCTAAACGCATGTGTTCGCGGCGCGCGTGTTTCCGACGCCCCGGCTAGCGCCTCATCACGGCTTTCTCAGCCCATCGCGTCGTCCGCCGGCCGAACACGGGTAGCCGCACGCTGTGTGATGATACGTTTGGGGTGAAACCGCTGTGATGTCAACGGATGCCGTCGATCGTGTCGTGCCAGTTGCTTTCGGTGGTGGAGGCGACGTCGCCCGGCAAGCACGGCGCGGCACGACGCCATCACACGAGCGGCATCATCTAGGGTTTCGCTCATCAAAAAATCGCTCCTTCGCTCCACCCCTCTCGCCACCATGCTGACCCCCCCCCCCTT
>MDSY01150757.1_pt1 | contig 14912 bp, 11 predicted proteins | sample 811131 | NCBI WGS metagenome assembly MDSY01 (sample SAMN05326643, study PRJNA326480) | marine metagenome | isolation source: seawater | place: Atlantic Ocean: South West | collected 2010 | reverse complement strand
GTTGGGGACGTCGCACGAAGCGTGTTCGCACGGCACGCGTTGCATCGCGCGGTGGCTGCTGCGGTGCGTCGAGCCGATCGCCGGCCGTGCGTCACCGCGAGGGCGACGCACGGCCGGCGGTCGGCGCTCGCGAGTCAGCGTTGCGGTGCGCGTGTAGAGTCGCGCGTCTCCAGCCGCGTATGGGCCGCCGCGAGCGTAGCCTTGTCCGATGGATACGACGGCAGTTCAGAGAACAACAAACCCATCTCCGATGCCCCCTGCGATGCCGCCTCTGATCCTTTAAGAGAGCTCCCCCCCCTGCTCCAGATGCCAACAACAGCGGCTGCCCTGAAAGTAGGCTCCCCAGTCGTCGCCGTCGGGCTGCTGCGCAGCGCGTTCCACCTCACGGACGCGTACTGGGCAGGCGCCCTGGGCCCAGAGCACCTCAGCGCTTTGATGTACAACGCGTTCGCGGTGTGGCTCATCGCGCTTGTTTGCTCGGTGGTCGCCACGGGGGTCCAGGCGTTTGTGTCCAACAAAGTCGGGGCGGGCGACGACGCGCGCGGCGTCGCGGCGGTTGTCGCAAACGGCCTGTGGGGCGCTTGCGCCACGTACGTCGTGTTGCTGTGCGCAGCGCCGTTGGTACCGGCGTTGTACGCGCAAGGACTAGGGCTAGACGTAACTCACGCATCGTACACGTTAGGGAAAGGACACCTTCAGGCGATGTTTGTAGGCTCTTTTGGGCTGGTTTTTGGAAACGTGTTGGAAGCGACGTGCCGGGGGTTGGGGCGGTCGAAAGAATCGCTTAATTGCGTCGTCGTCGCCGTGCTCGCCGCTGCGGTTTTGGACCCGTTACTGATGTTCGGCTGGGGTCCCTTTCCCAAGTGCGGAATCGCTGGGGCAGCGATCGGTGCTGCACTCGCTGCCTGCTTAAACGTCGTCCTACACCTGTGGGCGTTGCGGGATAAGTGCGGCGTGGCGCTGCGATGGACGCCTCCAAACTTGCAAATGATAAAAAACATGGCCGCGATAGGTCTGCCCCTGGCGTCCTCGGGGGTGGTGTTCACGTTAGTGACGATCGCGCTGGGGAGGGTGGCGTCCGGATGCGGCCCGCACCACCTCGCCGCTATGTCCCTCGGGCAGAAGTTCGAAGCAACCGCGTTCACGGTGTGCGAGGGGTTCCGGTTGGCGTGCGCCACGCTGGTGGGGCAGTGGGGCGGCGCCGGCGACCAAAAAGCCGCAAAGCGCGCCGCGTCCACGATCGTCAAAACCTGCATCCTCTCCGTGGTGCCTTTCGCGATTGTGTTTTTCGTGATGGGGAGCACCGGGGGGGGTGTCATTGAAGCCATTGCCGGGGGTGCAGGTCGTGCGGATACACAAGTAGTGTCCGCGGCGGCTTTGTACTTGAAGTGGAACTCCTTCGCCTTGCTTTTTTTGGCAATCGAAGCCGTGGCGGAGGGGGCGTTTACGGGGGCGGGGAACACGTTGCCCGTGCTCGTGATTGGCGCCGCGTGTAACGTGTTAAGAGTGCCTACAGCGCACTACCTCGCGTTCTCCCTGGGGTTCGGAATCACGGGGCTGTGGGCCACGATCGTGGGGTCGCAAGTCGTCAAGGCGGTGCTTAAATGGTGGTGGTTCAAAAGGGAAGTCAGGGGAGGGAAAATTAAAAAAGCAAAGTGAGAGTATTATTAGCTCGCTAGATTCTATTTTACACTTCGTAGACTATGATATTGGTACACTTCGTTCTCTCTGCGTTCTCTCTACAGATACTAATACACTTCTGCGTCGTATTCTTCAAAGCGCTACGCGTCGCTTTCCGGAACCTTCGCTTTCCCGAGCTGCGAGGGATCGGGGTAAGAAGAAAGAGTCAAGAGGGATGAGGTCAATAAGAATGCTTGCGATTTTGATTTTCGGTTCGGCCTTTGAAATCCAAAAGCGCTTGTTGAGATTTGGGAGCGGTCGTTCTCGAGTCGACTCGTTGGACATGGCTTCGCTCGGGCATTGTGTTACTCACTGTGTTTCCGCGTTTTCCTTGTTCGTCACGTTCACGGCGTACGCGTCCTCGTGGTCGTGGTACCGCTTCGTGACACGTGTGGTGTGCGGTGAGGTGTTTTCCCAGGGCAAAGACTCATGGCGCACGGCGTGCGGGGAAATCAGCCCGGCTTCGATGGCGTAGCGGTACTCCTCGAACGACCGCGTGGGGGGGGGGACCAAGGTGTCGTGGAGCACGTGGAACATCGCCACAGGTAGGGTCACGAGGGTCGACTAATACGGTCACACAATTCGACTCACGCGCGCGCGAGAGTGGTGCGTGCGTGCCGACGCTTCGAAATCTAATCTGGCGCTCGGTTTTTGAAATATTTCTACGAAAACCAAAAAGCGCACAACGGTTCGCGAACTGGCCACTCGACACGTCGCTGCTATTACACTCGCCACCATGTCCACCACCCTCTCTTCCGTCGCCCTGGGTTTAAACGGCGGGTGCTGCTTCGCGTACGCGGTTTTGTTCGGCGTGATGCAAAGTAAGCTCCTGGAGATGTACGGCGTGGAACCGGACTTCCAGTCTTGGAAAAAATCCGACGCCTGGGATGTGATGTGCCAGATCATGCGCATCGTCGGGGCGTTTGAGTTTCTATTAGCGTTCCTGTACGTGCACTACATCGGTTTTCCGGAGAAGCACGGAGTTGGTTTGCGGCTGGGGGTGATGCAGTACACGCTGCTCGCGCTCGTGTCCGCGTACAGGGCCTTTCTCGAACCCGTAGGCGCGAAGCACAAAGCCGTGGCGTTGAAGTCGTTAATCATCCAATCGTTTTTTCTAACCGTGAGCGCGGTCGGGATGAAGTACGCGCCCAAAGCGAAACAGTCGAAAAGGAAAATCAGGTGATGGAGAGAATGATGAAGATACTGGTGATGATGAGGGCTAGTCTACAGAAAGACTACGTGGCGTTGAGACTATATAGTCCTATAGGTGTGAAAAGTTCGCTTGAGATTACAAATTGTAAATTGAAAAGCGTCTTCAAAACCTTTTTATCACCCCCTAAGCAAATCCATCCGCGTCGCGCCCCGCCAACTCCATCAGCAGGTGCTCGTCGAAAAACTTGTTCACTGAAACGTCCTCGGACATCCCCTTCCTGCGTCGCGTTTTCACCATGAACTCCCTGGCGAGGTGCTGCGCGGGCGAGGGTTCCAAGGGTCTCAAAACAATCGATCGATCCAGCGGGTCGCCCGGCACCACCGCCCAGTGGTCGAAATAGCTCAACCCAAACGCCTGTCCCTGCGTGTGTGACCTTAAATCCGTCTCGAACCCGAAAGATTCAATCGCGGGTAACAGCGCTTTGACTGTATAGACTGGCGTGCCGGGCCTGGGACTGTCACCCACAACGTGCCCACGTCGTTTACTCAATACGTTGTACACCGCGCTCATGCAGTCCGCCGTGGTTTGAATCTCAGCGGCGTAGATGGGCTCCATCAAACGCGGCGACGCGGTGAGGAGCGCTGAGTAGGCGACTCTTCGGGCGGTGGGGATCATCTGCCCCCCTCCCCTGAGCAGCGGGGTGTCCGCAATCACAGCGTCGAGAATTTTGAACTTGACATCGCGAATGGGCTCGTCGCACAGAGGGCCTTCGCGCGTGCCCCACTGAAACCCTTGGACTACTGAATCTTTGACCGCTGATAGGAGAGATTTGTCAACCTCACCCGGCAGGGTGTCATCCAACAAGATATTAGCCCCATTCGAATCCGGCCCGAACGCCCACACCGACCGCGCCGCGAGAATATCCCAGTCGTACTTGTTCTGAAAGTAGTCGCCCAGTTTCTTTTTGGGCCACTTCAGCGAAACGTTCCCGTTTTCGATATCCCGCGCCAAACCTTTGTCCAGCGGCTCGGCGATCATGGTGAGTTTGTTCTTGCCGTTCGGGGTCTCCGCGAAACACTTCAAGGACGAGGTTTCCACCACGGTTTCCGTGAACGTCACAACCGGGTCCGCAACCTTGACCTCCACACTACTGTAAAGCTCCCTTAAGTCTTTCATCACGGAATCAAGAAACAACTCGCCGGTGCCTAAAATAGTGTGCTCACCCGATTCCTCGACTTTTGTGACGCACGCCGGGTATGATTTGTTGATGCTTCTTAAACCTTCCACCATCTTGGGCAAGTCGGACGGATTCAGCGGTTCAGTCGCGATCTTAATAACACTGCAGGTGTCGAAACGCAGGGGCTTGAACCCGTACACGTCTTGTGTATCTTTATCTGAAAACTCACTCACCAGCGTGCACGTTTTCGAAATTGATTCGTCGATTCCCTCGATTAAAATCCAAGAACCGGCCGTGGCGGAATCAACCGCGATCCGGTACCGCGTGTTGTACACCCACAACCTGCTCACTGTCTTCACCGTGCAATCCTCTTCGTCCTCTGGGGAGTACGCCTCACCTAAAACACGCACGCGTTGCCCCGCAGTCAACGTGCCGCTCATCACCCTTCCAAGCGCGTCGAACGAGCTCGCGTCGTCCTTCGGGTACAGCTTGGCGATCGATACGGTGAGCGGGCCGTTTGCGTCGCAATCGCGCATGGACGCGACGGCTTTCACGTTCAAATCCAAAGGCCCCGAATACGTGTGCTCCACCTTTGATGGAGCTGCCTCGCGAGTAGTAGGACAATGCACTTTCAACATATCCACCAAACCGACCGCGTCGCCGAAAATCTTCCGACACGCCAGCCGCAAAAGAGGCTTCACGTCCATTTTGTACTCTTTAGGTTTTAAGGAAACGCGAAATTCTTTCAGCGCCGCCGCGAAACTCGCAGGGTGCTCACCAACCGCCTGGCTGTAAACCTTGTACAGAGGCTCAAGGATAAACTGCACGAAGGCCCTGTCCCCACCTCCAGGTGGTGACTTCTTTTTAAACGTCCGGGTTTCGCTGTGAAAGTACGAATCCCCCCACAATCGGCTGGCGAACTTTTTCGTATCCATCTCCACGCCGCGAGCTTTGGCGTAAATGTCCGCAAACGACGTTAATGTAAAGGACCACCCGTACAGCGCCGATCCAAAGCACACCGTGCCTTTCACCGGGTCCGCGTACGGCGTTTCATCGGTATCCCCATAAGCCGCCTCGATCAAAACGTTAACTTCTTCAATGGTGTGTTTGATTTTGTAATACGCATCGGCGGGGGGGAGTTTCAGTTCCAGAATTAGCCGGTCTACTTTGTTGATGAACAGCACGATCGGCAGTCGCTCCCGCGCGGCGTGCTTGATCACTCTTTCGGTGACGCACATAACCCCCTCCGCCGCGTCCACCACTAGCAGAACTGAATCCGCCAACCTCAAACTCGCCGTTACCTCGTCGCTGAAATTCACATGCCCCGGCGTGTCCATCAGGTTGAACAAGAGATGCTTCCCATTAGATCCATGCATCGCTACACTCACCGGCGTGGCTTTAATGGAAACGCTCCTGTCCTGTTCGTCCTGTCTGTTGTCGGTGTACCGCATTTGTTGGTCCGGGTCCCTGCCTAGGGTAGACACATCGTGCGTCTGCTCGATTAACATGTCCATGAACGATGTCTTCCCGTGGTGCAGATGCCCGCACACCGCGACATTCCTAGTTAAGTTCGGATTACTCAACATGCCCAGCAAATACTCTTCTGACACGTTCGCCATCTCCGGCACGTTCAAGTCCCGGACTTCAAATTTTTTATTCCCAAGAGGCGCGATGATCGGTGTTTCGAGCGGCTGCGCGTCTTCGTCCATCACCAACGTCTCCGTGCCTTCGCCGTATACTTCTTCCGCACTCGGGTAGTACTTCTTGTCCTCCGCTAACACGATTGCGGATTCGGGATTGATGTCGTCGTCCATCATTTCGTCATCCATTCCACCGTCGCCCTGCGCGTTCCGTGCATCAGCTTCGCGCTCCGCTTGGTCCATCCACGCGTCGTCCTAGGATAGATATAGAGGGAAGGAAAGAAAGGGTGGATGGTCAGCGATGGGATGTGAAGGTTTTGTGGAGGACAGTGGTATGCAAATGAATGGGAATGAGCATGGAATGCTTCCTTCGATCGGTCCGATCCGATCCCGGGGCACCGTCAGTCCGGTGCCGTTCAAAATATATCAACCGCACGTACCTCATCCGCATCCTCGCCGCTGCCCCCGTCGCTGTCATCGTCCAGCTCAGGGCCGACGTAGTTACCGAACTCGTCGTACATGTCCATGGCGCCCTGCCGATGCGATGACTCGCACCAACCCTAAGTGGTCGTCTGACCGTCCCAACTCGCGCACCACCCGAGACCTCCACGTGACCTCGATCGAGTGCCGCGATCAAGTCGAATGAGGCTCAGTCGAATGCGTGAGGGTAACCCGAGGTTCACCTCTCTGTCCTGTCGACGGGTGACCACAACAGTGCGGGGGGGTTGTCGCTCCCGCCGCCCAAGACAAATCGCTTGAAAAAGACAAAAAAGTTGTTTCGCGCGTTGCAATGCGAGTCTAGTTGATCGGGACGTCCACATATGAAATGGACAACCCGCTTACTTTCAGGCTTTCTCGATCAAGTCGGTCAGCGAATCTGCGCGAATCTCTCGGAAGTGTCGGAAAACAACTTCGCGCGGATTGAACCATTGATGAGTGCCGTCGTCTCGTCCCGGGACTTATCTACCCGGCGCACGGAGGCAGTGGCACCGCTGCCCGGCACCGGAACACCTGTCTAAACCCCTAAACCCTAAACCATCGCGTCCGGCCTTCCCAAACCCCCACGATGTCGTGCGTCGCGGAAGGCCCGTTCGGGGCGTTCCCCAATTGTGACACCCTCGGGGCATCGTTGTTTCTTAACCTGGTGTACGGCTGCGGTCTGCTCGCCGCGGCGCAGCTCATTTCCGACGGCAGCGAGCTGCTTCTGGAGGTGCTCTCCCCGGGGTTGGTCGGGGGCTTGTTACTCCCGATTCTGGGCGCGGTGCCGGACGCCGCGGTGATCGTGGCGTCCGGGCTGGGCGCCTCAAAGGAAGAGGCGCAGGAACAAGTCGCGGTGGGAATGGGCACGCTCGCCGGCTCCACGGTGATGCTTCTTACGATCGCATGGGGCGGGTCGCTGTGGGTCGGGCGATGCGACCTGGATGCGTTCACTGGGAAGGCGATTCAGAAGCAAATGTCACACGGGTTCACCGACAGCTTTTCAAAAACAGGCGTCACCGTGGATAACGACACACCGCTCAACGCGAAGATCATGATGGCGTCGTGTTTGGTTTTTCTCGTTCCGCAAATCGCGGCGTTCTGCGGAGACAAGGGCGACAAGGTCGTGGACGGGGTCGGTGCTATTGTTGCGCTCGTTGCGTTGGCCGCGTACTGCACGTTCCAAGTCGTGCACCCCGAGCTGCAAAAACGCAAAATGCAAGCCGCGCGTTTGCGGCAGGCGAAGAAATACGGCGCGCAGCTAGCGCACCACATCGGCATTAGCGTCGGCGGAATCCTGGTGGACGGCGACATAAACGCCGCGGCGCTGGATAAGCTGTTCGACCAGTTCGACGCGGACGGCAACGGCCAGATCGAAATACACGAGCTGAAAGCTGCTTTGGTTGCGATGTCGGTCACCATGAAGGACTACAACGTCTCGGACGCGGACGTCAACGTGTGGCTCCGGGAGTTTGACCGCGACGGTAACGGGCTCATCGACCGCGCCGAGTTTTGCGGAGGCATGACGCACTGGATTTTGGAACAGACGCGGAACTTGGAACATGCCCCCCGAAGAAACTCACTTGATGAAAATCAAAACCCAGGTGATATGCGGATTTCTACGATACAGGAAGGAGACGGTATCGTGTCCACCAGGTCGCAGCGCAACGGGTTGAGTTTAGTTGACAGGGACGGAACGGAACCTTTGCTCGGGGGAGATGTCGCGCCTGCAGACGCGGACAACGCGTCGAACGCGTCGCACGACTCCGACGACGATTCAAACGACGACGAGGACGACGACGACTCCGAAACCCCACCCAAAAAGTTCCAGATCGTCCGCGAAAGTATCGTACGACTTACTTGCGGCATGGCTCTCATCGCGCTATTCGCCGATCCAATGGTCGGCGCCGTGTCCAGTTTAAGCAAAGCGCTCGGGATGCCGTCTCCGTTTTTCGCGTCATTCGTGCTAACGCCGTTCGCGAGCAACGCCTCGGAGCTGGTATCCTCCCTGTACTTCGCCTCGAAGAAGCGCAAGAAGAACATCTCGCTGACGTACTCGCAGATCTACGGCGCCGTGACGATGAACAACACGATGTGCCTCGGTTTGTTCCTGGTGGTGATGCGCGCGCAGGGCCTGGAGTGGACGTTCACTTCAGAAACGATCACCATAATCGTCTCGACATTCGCGGTCGGGTTCGTGGGCGCCAAACGCATAACCCTGAAAACCTCGTTGGTCCTACCAGTGCTCGCGGTGTACCCAGCATCACTCGGCCTCGTCGCGTTCCTGGACTTTGTCGTCGGGCTGAAGTGAGTTTGTTAAAGTGTATATAATTGGTTTTTAGAGAAAGGTGCCCGAACCGAAACGAGCGTCGGGGGCCGAATAACGCAGATGGTAATGTAAAGTTAAGTTACAGGTGTTCAATTTTCTATTCTATCTATCTCTCTCTTTCTGTTTCGGCTTCACCGCGATGATCCTCGCCGCTGTGCCGAAGGTGTATTTCGTAGTGCGCACTTGCTCCGCGCCACAGCTACGTAACACCTGCGCCACGATTTGCGGAGGCACCGTGTTTTGAATCGATGACGCTAAATATTTATACGCCTTTTCGTCGGGCGTTTTCATCACCAGTTTCGCGATCGCCGGCATCATCCACTCCAGCCATATTTTCAGCACACCTCGCACAACCCAATTGCTCGGCGGAAACGCATCCAGGACCACTACACACCCTCCTGGCTTTGTGACCCTCCAACACTCCCGTAACCCTTTTTCCAAATCCGGAAAGTTACGCAACGTGTACACGGTTGTGACCATGTGGAATTGGTTTGAATCAAAATCTAAACTGCTCACGTCTCCTTTCGCAAACACGCCGTTTGGCACCACACTCCGCGCCTCCTCGAGCATCACCTCGGAGCAATCCATTCCTTGTAGTTGTAGGTTTTTTGATTTGTACCGTTTACCGAAGTACCAACTCACCCAGCCCGTGCCGCACCCCACGTCCAGCACCGACGCGCTGGGTGGTAGTTTATCGTGCAGAAATGACAGCGCGAACACACGCCAAAGAGTGGTTTGCCCTAAACTGATCAAGTGGTTCAGCAAGTCGTATGTCGGCGCCACGCGGTCGAACATGTCGGACACGAACGCCAGCTTCTCCGCGCCGCACAGTTTGAAGCCAGCCGCGGGAGCGTGCGCGTCGAACGCGGACGCCATCGCGGCGATGTTGTGAGAGTGCCGAGAAAAACCGAAGTTGTTTTAACCGAAACTCAAATGGATTCCCGAAACTAAATTGGACCATCACACCCGGCGTGCGTTTGCGGGATGACGTGGACATGGAACGGCGTACGTTTTTTCCTTCTGTCGCGACTACACCACGGGTTTCTTATTTAAAACCAGTGTTCCACGTCTTCCCCGGTCTCCTAGATTGGCGCACTGACCGCTCGTCATTCTTCCGCTTTTCACATTACAGGAGCTCAAAGCGAGGGACGCTGCAAGGCACCGCCCCCCCCATATTCCATCCCCCCACATCGTCACGGCGCGGGAGTACAACGGTCGGTCCCGTCCGCAACAACGGGAGTGGGCACCAGACCACCCGGTGTGGCAAGAACGGCGTTCGAGGCGTGGCGACGATTCCGCGCACGGGTACGTATTCGTCGATTCCGGTAAACCGGATTTCTACCTAGACGCGCGGCTGGCGCGGCCGCTCGGAACGCCACCGCACTTAGCCGCGAAACGAACGGATACGAATCAAAACATGTGGTTCCTGATGACGGGGGAGACCAGGACGGTGAACGGGGAAACGATGTTGTAGGTTTGTATTGGTAATGATATTACAGTAACTCTCTTGAGGGAATTGTCGACGCATTGTTACTCGTCTCGAAAATAAAGGAAACAATAAGACTCTCATTCATCATTCTACGTGACCACCTCTCTACACCCCATACACCCCCCCCCAATCACCCCTCGACTGTTTTCTGCGCCAATCTCCTGACCTTCCTGTTGTACCCCGGCTCGTCCGAGGTGAACAGGTTCGCGGCTTCCGGGTTCGCCGGTGAGGCGGGGTTCGGATCCGTTAACAGCGACTGAATCGACGTCAACAACGTACACACGTTGTGAATCGGACTCCACTGGTCTTGAATGATGTCCATACACAACGTGCCATCGGTGTACACGTTCGGGTGGAACACCTCGCTGGTGAACCGAACCCTTGGGGGTTTTTCGGGGTACTGCTCCCCGAAAGTCATGCGCAAACTGAACACGCCGCCTAGAGATGTAATTTGAAAGAAAAGTCATTGTCAGCAGGTCAGTGCTTGTGTTCGAGAGTGGAGATGTCAAATCGGGGCGTTCCCTCCCCTCCCCTCCGTACCTTCCCAGGCGGTTTCATCCGGGCCGAAGATCGTGGCGCTCCACACGAACAAGTTGTCGTCGCTGTGTGGGCTCGCGCTGCACCCATCCGGGGGCTCAGTTTTGATCGCCTTCAAATCACTCTGCAGCCGCAACACCGCAGCCGTCTGCTGGTGCGCAGCGCCCGCCATGACGCGGCGTGAGTTTCTCGAACCGGGTTATTCAACGACCAAGGTGGAGGTCACGTGTTTGTGCGTGCGTGGGTTCCGTTGGAGTTCAAACGCGGTGTAAGGAACGCGAATAAGAAGTCGATGAGTCGTTTCGGAGATACGTCTGTCGCGTGGGTGCGCGGGTATCAGTGCGCTCAACTCCGCGTTCCACTTTTCACACGGAGGTGACGGGGCGCTTCGAATGGCGCGAAGTTCACTTTTTCGTTGGCGCTCGCAGCACGTTTCGATGGAAAATTTTATCCAAGATCTCCACTGCAGAGAGTCGAGTCCTCTCGATCCCTGTTCATCCAAACTCTCCGTCGCGTCCTCCCACGCTTCTGGCGATGGCCTGCACGGGCGGATCGATCGCGGTGAAGGCTGGCGCGGTCCCTGTGTCGCGCTTCGACCACCGCGGCAAGACGCGCGTCGCCCACGTCGCCGGCACAGCGAGGCGCGCGCTCGGCGGAAATGTATTGAAATCCTCACGCCGCAAATCCAATTGTCGCGCCGCGATCGCGCGCGTAACGCACGCGTCCTCCCCCACTACGGCCTCGAAAGGCCAGACGCAACGCGCTGAGGAGTTCCGCCATCTCGCAGATGATGGCCACAACTTGATCCCCCTGTACCGTCGGATCTTCGATGACCAGCTCACGCCGATACTGGCGTACCGGTGCTTGGTGAAGGAGGATGAAAGGGACGCGCCTTCGTTCTTGCTGGAATCCGTGGTCGGTGGGACGCAAACGGGTCGGTTCTCGTTCCTAGGCAGCAGGCCGTACATGGAGGTGATGGCGACGCAGAGTAAGGTCACGGTGCTTGACCATTTACGTGGTACGAGGGTGAAGACGGACGAGCAAGATCCAATCACGGTTGCGGGGAAAATCTCGGAACAGTGGAAGCCGTGTAAACCGCACGGGCTCCCTGAGTGCTTCGCCGGGGGGTGGGTCGGGTACATGGGGTACGACACGGTGCGGTACCAGTACATGGGGAAGTTGCCGTTTGAGGGGGCGCCTGAGGATGACAGGGGTGTGCCTGACCTGTGTCTCGGACTATACAGGGACGTCGTGGTGTTTGACCACGCCACTAAACAAGTGTTCGCCGTGCACTGGGTCGATTTGAACGTGTTCGATGGCGACGTCGAGGCTGCGTTAATGGATGGGGAGGAGTCTTTGAATTGCTTGGTGAAATCACTGCAACCTGAAACCGTGCCGCAGCTGCCATTTGGAGAGGTTAGTATGTCTCTCACCGCGCCTCCGTCGCCGTTGACGGATAGCACGATGTCAAAAGACGAATTCTTAACCGCCGTCGCCGAAACCAAGGAACACATCTTAGCCGGGGATATCTTTCAGCTTGTGTTGTCTCACCGGTTCTCCAGGTCCACGTACGCGGACCCTTTTGACGTGTACAGAGCGCTGCGCGTCGTGAATCCCTCACCTTACATGATCTATCTGCAGGCAAGAGGCTCCATTGTCGTCGCTTCGAGCCCCGAGATTCTGTGCCGCACGGACAAAAACAGGATGGTGGTGAATCGGCCTCTTGCGGGAACCCGGATGCGCGGCAGAACGGAAGCGGAGGACCTCGAGTTGGAGAGCGATCTGTTGGCAGACGAAAAAGAGAAAGCAGAACATATCATGTTGGTGGACCTCGGCAGGAACGACGTTGGGCGGGTGTCAAAAGCGGGAACGGTCAAAGTCGAGAAGCTCATGGAAGTCGAGCGGTACTCGCACGTGATGCACATTTCCTCGACGGTCACGGGGTCTCTTTTAGATGACCTAGGACCGTGGGACGTGTTGCGAGCAGCGCTGCCTGTAGGTACCGTTTCCGGTGCCCCGAAAGTCAGAGCCATGCAGATCATCGACGAGCTAGAAGCCACCAGAAGAGGACCGTACGGCGGAGGCGTGGGGTACGTCGGGTTCATGGGCGAGATGGACATGGCGTTGGCGCTGCGCACGATGGTGGTGCCCACGGCACACGAGGAGAACATCTACAAGCTGTCCAATGACATGTCGTCAAGAGCGAAGCGGGAGTGGACGATTCACCTGCAGGCGGGGGCGGGTATCGTCGCGGATAGCGACCCGGAGAGCGAGTACCAGGAAACCGTTAATAAAGCAGCGGCATTGGCGCGGGCGATCGACCTGGCGGAGGAGGCGTTCACGGATGAGTAGTTTTTTTTGATTTTATTCATGTTTCCGTGGTCTGTCTGTATGTCTTCGTCTCTTTCTATTCTCTAGACTGCTATTCGTACCCTCTCGTTTTACTTGCCGTCGTCGAAACCGAAGTAGCCGCGAATGGTGAAGTGCTCTTGCTTGACCTCGGGCTCTTGCTTGATCTCGGGCTCGGGTTCTTGCTTGATCTCTGGTGAACTCTCGGACTCGCGCTTGATCCGCTTCGAGCTCGGCGGATCCGCGCGTGCCGTTTTGCACGCCGCGCAGCTGTATTTTAGCTTGCCGTGAGGGCAGGGGTTGCACACCCTGCACCAGGTTTTTAGCTTGCCGCGAGGGCAAGGGGTGCACTTCACGCACTGGCGTTTCATCTTGCCGTGAGGGCAACCGGTGCACTTCAGGCAGCTGTCTTTCCGTTTGCCGTGAGGACAGGGTGTGCACACCGCGCAGTGGCGTTTCACCTTGCCGTGGGGCAGGGGGTGCACTCCTTGCAGTTGCTTTTCTGCTTGCCGTGGGGACACGGGTTACACTGAGCGCAATTGGATTTCATCTTTTCGTGCGAGCACCGCTTCTTTCCCATCACTCTCGGTCAGTCGTCGCGTGCTGCGCGCCACGACGTGTGCGCATACACGCAAAGAAAGGGGTCGTAGCTTTGTCGTTCGGTCCGAGAAGCTGGGAAAGAAAGTTCCAGTTTCCCGCTCGTTTCCCAAGCGCGTTACAACGACACGCGCGCCTCCTCGCACGTATGGTCCCCAAACGCACGTGCACCGACCCCCACACTCCCTTCCGTTCCCACAACATGACCGACCAATCACCCCGCACCCCCAAACAAAACGGTTCCGGCAAACGAACTCGGCGCTCGATAAGCACCGCGGGGAGAACTCCCTTCGAAGCCAAGACGACCCCGAAGCACCCTGCAGGCGCGGCCGCTGTTCCGGTCGCCGTCGACAACTTCGCGCACATGGCGGAGCGCCACCTCCTCGCGCTCAATGACGTTGCCGATGCGCAGAAAGAACTTGACGCCGCCGTGAAGGTGCGACGCGGGGGTTTAAGGTCACTCCAGTCGTCCCCACGCGCCCCATTTCTTCCTCCCCAATCTGTGTTGCCAAATTCACCAACAAACCCAAACCCCCTCTTCTTTTTCTTCCAGGACGAGCTCGACGCTTCGTCTGAGTTTTTCAGCTCGTACTTCAACGCCAAGAGCGCCTCTGCTTCTGCGTCCGCTACGGCCGGCTCGCCCGTGACCCGAAGCGTCGCGTCCGTTTTGCGCGGCGCCAAAGCGAGCTCGCAGAAAGAAAAAACCGCCGCCGAAGACGTTGCGGAGAAGACGCGGCTCAAAGAGGAAGCCGAAGCAACGCTGCGACGCGCGAAAGCCGCGGTGAGGCTCGCGGACCAAGCCTTCGACCCCACCGCGGCAGTGCGAGACGCCGCGAGTCCCGTTGCCCAAGAAATATCCGCGACGATAAAAAACAAAGAGCAAGCACCGAACGTGTCGCGCCTCACCGAGCGCCACACAATCGAGACTCCGGAGAGCTCGCTCAAGGACTCGCAGCCCAAGAAGAAGATGGCGCTCCCCTTGGGGTCGCCCGTCGTCACGCGCGCCAAGTACAGGTCGTGGACACCAGAAAGAAAGGCGGGAGAAGCGGAAGCCGAGGCGGACGCGCTGGCCGAGATGCTCAAGAAGTCGGCGGCGATCAAATGAGTGAGGGAGAGAGGAACTCGAGGGAAACTCGAGACGCGAGACGAAGAAATTGAATTGAGAATTGTTTTACTGATAACAAGTCGTCTGATCACCTCTTCTAATTAGGCCCCTCATTGTTCACTGGCGGTTTCGTGATGTTCGCGATGTACGCGTCGTACACTGTTTTCACCTCCGGCACTGCTATCAGGTGCGGCTGCGTCTGGATCACCGAGAGCGCCACGCCTGGGTTCTGCGTCAGCAGAATCAGCATCGCCCGCGCTTGCTCCGTGGCGCTCGGCGTTTGCGGCTGCGGGGGAAACGCCACCGGGTTGGGCGGCGCGTGCGGGTTCGCGCCGAAGCCCAGCCCGGGGGGCGGAGCCCCAGAGCCCATGCCGCCGCC
>MDSY01125445.1_pt1 | contig 14912 bp, 14 predicted proteins | sample 811131 | NCBI WGS metagenome assembly MDSY01 (sample SAMN05326643, study PRJNA326480) | marine metagenome | isolation source: seawater | place: Atlantic Ocean: South West | collected 2010 | reverse complement strand
TTCTTTTGTTTTTGATAAAAATGCATCAGTATAATTATCTGGTTTCAGATCAGTATACTCATATGAGATTGGAAAAATAGTATGTCTACGGTTTGCATAACAAAATCTCATTTGTAATTCCCCTTATAATATTAGATTTACATAGGATATTACTTCAATTTTTTATGTAAGTAAAATAAAATTCTCATTAATAATCAATTTTATTATGAACAATAACACTAAGAATCTTATATATGTATCAATTGGGACATGCTGTTTTTGGCTTTCTTTATATTTGTATGTTCCAATTCTGCCTATTCACTCAACAGAACTAGGCGCGAATTTAGAAGTTACGGGATTTATTATTGCATCTTATGCATTAGGACAATTACTATTTAGAATTCCTATAGGAATTTTATCTGATATTTTTAGCAGAAAAATATTTACAATAATTGCTTTTAGTTTATCAAGTATAGGAGCTTTAACTTTAGGCCTGTCAGAAAACCCAAATCAGTTATTAATTGGCAGATCTATAACGGGCATATCTGCTGCAGGATGGGTATCTCTTACTGTACTTTTTTCAACATTTTTCCCAGAAGATAAAACACAAAAAAGTGTAACAATTTTAATGATTATTAATACTATGTGCGTAGTCATAGCAACATTTTTTGGAGGTATCTTAGCTGAAAATTACAATAATTCAATAACTTTTTATATTAGTTTTATTATAGGTATAATTGGGATATTATTCTTGGTGATTTCAAAAGAGCCGATATTTGAAAAAAGTTCAAAAAATTACTTATTATCTGTAAAGAATGTAATAAAAAATAAAACAATTATTAGAATTTCAATAATTGCAATAACTCTTCAATTTGTCGTTTTTGGAATAAATTTTGGATTCTTGCCCATATATGTTGAAAGTCTAGGAGCTTCAAAGTCAGAAGTAGGATTCCTTACATCTATGGGTATGTTATCCACTGTTTTTGGCACACTTATTTCTTTTTATCTCCAAAAAAAAATGAACCCTTCAGTTTGTTTATTTATATCATCTTTGATGATTGCTGGATCATTAATTATTTTTTCATTAAGCGAAAATTTATTACTAATTTTTATTGTTCAAATATTTAATGGATTTGGTAGAGGGCTTATGAACACCATTCTGATAAGTTTAACTCTCATACATGCGAATAAAAATCTTAAAGCTACTACTCAAGGAGTATATCAAGCGCTATACTCTATAGGTATGTTGCTAGGTCCTGCTATATCAGGAGTTCTTGCACAAAAATATTCCCTAGACTACGTCTTCATATTCTCTACCATTATAATTGGTTTTGGAGGTGTATTATCAATTATTAAACCATTTAATGAAAAAAAATGATTTATAATCATAAAAAATAATTTAATATTTTTTTGGAGTAAAAAATTGGTTGATAACATGCGATTTGAAAAGGATTCAATGGGAGAATTAGAAGTACCTTCCAAGGCCTACTATGGCGGAAATACTAGAAGGGCTGAATTAAATTTTCCTATCAGTAAGCTTAGATTAGGAAGGTCATTTATAAAAGCAATTGCACAAGTAAAATTGTCAGCAGCAATAACAAATAAAGAACTAGGAACTATAGAAAATCATATTGCTGATGCAATAATAGATGCTGCAAAAAAAGTTATTGATGGTTATTATGACGATCAGTTTGTTGTTGATGTATTTCAAACAGGCTCGGGTACATCAACTAATATGAATGCTAATGAGGTTATTTCTAATATAGCTATTGAATCTTTAGGAGGTTTACTAGGTTCTAGAGACCCAGTTCATCCTAATGACCATGTTAATAAAGGCCAATCATCTAATGATGTAATCCCTACAACTATTCACGTTGCTGCTGCTGTATCTATAAACGAAAAACTAATTCCTAGTCTAGAAATTTTAGAAAAGTCATTAGAGACCAAATCTAAAGAATTTTGGAACATAGTAAAAACTGGAAGAACTCATCTTCAAGATGCTACACCAATCAGATTAGGTCAAGAATTTTTAGGTTATGCTGGCCAAATTAAATTAGCTATATCAAGAGCAAAAAAAGCTCTAGATGAGTTGAAAATCTTAGCCTTAGGTGGAACTGCAGTTGGTACAGGAATAGGTATGCATCCAAAATTTAGCCAAGGGGTAATAAAAGAACTTAGCAAGATGACAAATATCGATTTCAGTGAGACTGATAATCATTTTCAAGCACAAAGCACCATAGATGCAGTCGTTACAGCATCGGGAGAAATAAAGTCTATAGCAGTAAGTATGATGAAGATTGCCAATGATATAAGATGGCTTGGATCAGGACCTAGAGCTGGTATTGGGGAAATCTCTTTACCAGAAGTCCAACCAGGCTCTTCAATAATGCCCGGAAAAGTCAATCCTGTTATTGCTGAATCAGTAACTATGGTTTGCGCACAAGTTATAGGGAATGATGCAACAGTAACAATTGCAGGTCAATCAGGAAATTTTGAACTGAACGTAATGATGCCTGTTGCTGCACATAATTTACTAGAAAGTATTGATCTCTTATCATCCTCCTCATCTAACTTTGCTCAGCAATGTATAGACGGGCTAGAGGCAACAGACAAAGGCCCAAATATGGTTATGCAAGGATTAGCAATTTGTACTGCATTGGCTCCAATAGTAGGATATGATTCAGCTGCAAAAATCGCACATATAGCATCAGAAACTGGCAAGACCATAAAAGAAGTAACAATTTTAGAAACAGATCTTGATGAAAAGCAAATAGATAGTATATTAGAGCCTCTTTCTATGACAGAGCCTAAGGAATAAAAGTATGCAAAACTTTGAAGAAAAAATTAAAAAACTTGGTATAGATTTGGGTAAAGGATCACCTCCAGTAGCTAATTTTGTTACTGCCGTAACATCAGGGAATTTAGTCTTTTTGTCCGGACAAGGGCCAATGAAAGAAGATGGATCTTTTATGAAGGGGAAATTAGGAGGTGAAATCAGTGTTGATCAAGGATATGAAGCTGCAAGATTAGTTTGTATTCAGCTATTGACTGCTTTGAAAAATCATATTGGTGACTTAAACAAAGTTGAAAAAATTGTTAAGGTTCTAGGAATGGTAAATGCTGAGATTAACTTTGATAATCATCCTAAAGTAATAAATGGATGTTCTGATCTGCTTGTAGAAGTATTTGGCAATAAAGGAAAACATGCTCGCTCTGCTGTGGGTATGGGTAGTTTACCTTTTCAAATTCCAGTTGAGATTGAGATGATTGTACAGATCAAGTGATCTTATATAACTGGAAAATTAATTGAATAAAAATCAAACATTAAAATCTACCTTAATTACCTTAGCTTGGTCAGTTTATATCCCATCTTTTTTATTATCTGTAGCACAAGGTATGATAATACCAATACTACCTGGTTTTGCATCAGAAGAGATGGCCGCGACCACATTTATGATTGGACTAATTGTCTCAGCTAAAGCAATTGGTATGCTTATATTTGATATTCCTTCAGGCATTATTTTATCTAGATTCGGTATGAACAAAACTATGATGCTAGGTGTAATTTTATTTGCATTATCTTCTCTTCTAGCCGCTACAGCTCAGAATACAACTTTTCTATTCTTTGCTCGAATAATTTCTGGAATAAGTTTTTCTTTATGGATGATATCAAGACATTCATTTATAGCCATAGCTGTTCCTATAGAAATTCGAGGAAGAGCTATTTCAATATTTGGTGGATTTGGAAGATTTGCTACAATATTGGGCCCTTTTATAGGTGGAATTGTTGCTGAATTCATAGGGATTAGAGTACCTTTTGTCATACAAATATTTTTAGCAACAGTTACGTTTATCATTTTAATGATTAATTACCATAAATCTGAAAAATATAATAATGATATAAATAAACATCTTATATCGCAAAATAAAAATTTCTTATCTGGTTTTTCTACAGTATTTAAAAATAATTATAAAATTTTTGCAACTGCCGGATTTGTTGCATCTGTCCTTTCTTTTTTGAGAGCAGCAAGAGAGTTTATGATTCCTTTTTGGGGAGAGGAATTAAAATTATCAAAAGATATTATTGGATACATAGTTACTGCATCATTTGCTATTGACTCTTTATTATTTCCTTTAGTTGGATATGTAATGGATAGGTGGGGAAGAAAGTTTACTGGTGTTCCGGCACTCATAATTTTATCGATAGCAATATTTCTAATTCCATTTACTTCAGATTTATATAGTCTATTTTTGATAGGTATTTTAGCAGGAGCAGGTAACGGTCTATCAACTGCTTTTATACTAACTTTGGGAGCAGATTTATCCCCTGAAAAGAATAGGGGGGAATTTTTAGGTACATGGAGAATGTTTGCAGACACAGGGGCTTCTTCAGCTCCATTAGCTATTGGATATATGGGTCAAATTATTTCTCTATCTTTTGCATCAACATTTACAGCTATATTTGGTTTTATCGGAACAATTATATTAATTTTTCTAGTCCGAGATACTAAAAATATCAACAAATACTAAATTATACTTAATAATTTTTTCAAGCATTTAGAGTCATCATTGAAAGATCTACCATCAATCCACTTTTTTGATTCTCCACTCATTCCATCCACTGCACCTGCTAAAACTATTTTACTTAACCAATTATTAGTTTGATTTATACTTGGAAGTAATTTTTGATTTTTCATTATTGATAAAGATGTTATCAGGCCATAGGCTCCCCAATTAGATACGCTAGATATAATTAATTCTGTAGTTTTAGTAACTGCAGGTTTGTCGGGTAATCCATCAATATTTTTTATTTTTTCAAAAAAATTTCCCATACCAATTTCATTTCCTCCATCTCCAATGCCTATAGTTTTTTTATGGAAATTAAATAAGTAGTCAATTTTTGAGTTATATTTCGAAAAATCTAAACCTTTCCAGTTTCTATAAGTTCCATCTTCTAAAATACCTGCTCTTTCTATAGATATCAAAAGGGATGGATTGTGCTGACTTAATAATTTTTTTGCAAAATTTGATGACTCTTGATGACCAAGATTAGGAAACACTATAATCTCGTTTTCTGTGAACAATGGAATTAGGATATCATAACTATATTCATCAGTTATTATATATACCTCATTACCTAACTTCTTCAATGCATCACTTAGTGCTTTTGCACCTAATGGACCATCAGTTTCACCTTTTTTTGATTTTAAGATATAAAATCCTGTAGTTATGAAAACCACCCCTTGGTTTTTCAAAACTAAATCTGATGAACTCCTAATCCAGTCTTTCTTCATGTAGCAACTTAATTTCGAAATAGAACGAGTATCTTCTGAAAGTATAATGTCTTGTATGAGATTAAATTTATTCAATTTTTGTTTCTTGTACTCAAGTCAGTTATAAACATATGGCCGGGAGAATGAGTTATCATAAAATCTATTTTTGATGATAATGCAATATTTTGCGGAGTTACCCCACAAGCCCAAAATACAGGAACATAGTTTTTATCATCATTTATCCATTGGTTGCCATAATCTGGTTGTGTAATATCTTTTATCCCAATTTTTTCAGGGTCACCTATATGAACAGGAGAACCATGAGAATCAGTGTATTTAGATGAAATGGCTATAACCTCATCAACTCTACTTTCATCAATCCATCTCAAAGTCACAACCATATTTCCATCAAAATTACCAGATGGAGTTGTAGGAATATTTGTATTAAACATAGGAACCGTTCTTGATGAATTATAATATGGAAGATAAAAACCAGACTCAACTAATTCATGTTCGAAAGAAAAACTACATCCTAGCAAAAAAGTTACTAAGTTTTTATTCCAATACGAGTCAATTTGATGTAGTTCTTCTTTTAATTTACCATTCGTATATACTCTATATTTGGGAACATCGAACCTAATATCAGAGTTTGGGGTAGTTATTTTAGCTTCAAAAACCCCAGGATCTAAAACTTCAATTATTGGACATGGTTTACTGTTTCTTTGACAGAAAACTAAAAAATCATATGCGTATTTTTTATCTAAAATTACTACATTAGTTTGTATAAAATTTTTACACTCACCGGAGGTTTGACCTCTAAATAAGCCATTTCTTATATTTTTTCTAAATAAAATTGAATGCATTAGGTAACTTTCCTATTTTAAATTTAGTTATTATAAATTATACTAACAAAAAAGTAATTTTATTAAACGTGAGAAAAAAATGAAGATAACTAAAGTAGAACAATTTGCACCTTGGCAAAGAACTAGACTAATAAGAATAACAACTGATAATGGAATTGAAGGATGGGCAGAAAGTACCTTGGAAGGTAAACCTCACTCAGTCCCTGCAGCTATTGATGAATTTTCAGAATATTTGATTGGTAAAGATCCTTTACGTATTGAGCACCATTGGCAACAAATGTATAGGTCTTCTTTCTTCAGAGGAGGAGCTCATAATATGTCAGCAATAGCAGGAATTAATGCTGCACTTTGGGATATTGCTGGAAAGCATTTTGGAGTTCCAAGCTACATGTTAATGGGAGGAAATGTAAGAGATAAAATAAGAGTATATGCACATTGGGGAATTAGAGATCTTTCTGATGAAGGACTTAATGCATCAAAAGAAAGATTAAATATGTTACAAAAATCCGGATACACTGGATACAAAGCTGGGCCAGCTGGCACTTGGAGGGCCCATGAACCACCGGCTAGAATTGATGAGTTTGTAAAAGCGGCATATATGATGAGAGAATGGGTAGGAGATGATGTAGAATTATGCTTTGATTTTCACGGTAAAATGACCCCAAGCTTAGCTGTTGAAATTTGTAATGAAATTAAGGGAATGAGGCCAATGTTCGTAGAAGAACCTATACCTCAAGAAAACCCTGACGCACTAAAACGTATTCAAGAGCAGGTCACATTCCCTCTAGCTACAGGAGAAAGACTATTAAGTCGCTGGGAATTCAGAGAAGTTATAGAAAAACAAGCAGTATCCTTGTTACAACCAGATGTTGCTCACTGTGGTGGTCCGTCAGAATTAAAGAAAATAGCTAATTATGCTGAAGTATACTATCAACATATTATGCCTCACTGCGCAATTGGACCACTAGCTCTAGCTGCATGCATGTTAGTAGACGCTGTAGTACCAAATTTCTTGATACAAGAACAAGTTGATCAAGGCCTTGGAATAGGCCTATTAAAACATCCATGGGAAGTAAAAGACGGTCATATTGACCTATGGACAACCCCTGGCTTGGGTGTTGAGGTTGATGAGAAACAAGCTACTAAAGAGTATGATGGTGACGCTTATGGGTATCATAAAGAACTAGGTGGAGAATATTATTATGAAAATGATGGTTCAGTAGCAGATTGGTAAACTAATTCATTGATGCTCCACCATTAACGTTTAAAGCTTGACCAGTAATTTCTGAGGAGTCGGGAGATGCTAAGAAACTAACTGCATTTCCTATATCTTCTGGAGTCTGCGGTCTTCCAAGTGGCATTACTTTCTTAATTTGATCAATAAAAATTTCATAATTTGTCATATTAGCATAATCTGAATTAACCTCTTTGTGATTTAATGCAATTGCCTCGTATATAGGTGTCCAAATTCTACCAGGGCAAACTGCATTAACATTGATATTATATGGGCCCAATTCGATGGCTAATAAATGCATATATTGAATTACTGCTGCTTTAGAAACTAAATATGGATGCTGTACATTTCCTCTATCTTTCTCTCCTATGCCTCTAGGTTTTCTTCCACCATGAGATGAGATAATTACTATTTTTCCTTCTTTGGAAGAAATAAAATTATCTTTAACTGAGTCAACTGTATTTTTTACTCCTATGAGATTTACATCTATTGTCGTCTCCCAATCAGAATCATTGTAATCTTTTCTTGAAGAAAAATCTTTTGAACCAATAACACCTGCATTAGGAACACAAATATTCAGGTTTCCAAACTCAGAAATTATGTAAGATACAAAGTCATCTATACTTTTTTTATCTACGACATCTACATAACCAGATATAGCATTTCCTCCAGAACTATTTATTTTTTTAGCTAAAATTTTTGCTGCGTTTTCATTAACGTCACATATTGCAACTGATGCACCTTTTTCTGATAATACTTTTGTAACACCCTCACCTATTCCGCTAGCGCCTCCAGTAATCATTGCAACTTTATTTTCGAGTAATTTCGTCATGGTTTTCATCCCAACTGAATCTAATAAATCATTTATCATTAATTTATATTAGTAAAATATTTTTTTCAATGTAATAAATATTTATTCTTGTAAACTTTAGGATTTTTAGGAGAAAAATTTTGACAGATAGAAATTTAAATGAAACTTCATTAGAAACTTTGGTTTCATTATGTAAAAGAAGAGGATTTATTTTTCAAAGTTCAGAAATTTACGGAGGACTTTCTAGTGTATGGGACTATGGGCCCGTAGGATCTGAATTGAAAAGAAATGTTAAAAATGCCTGGTGGAAAAGTATGGTATCTGATCAAGAAAATATTGTCGGTATAGATGCATCTATACTTATGCACCCTAATGTTTGGAAAGCGTCAGGGCATTTAGAAAATTTTTCAGACCCTTTAGTTGAGTGTAATAAATGTAAAAAGCGTTTTAGAGCTGATCATATGGAAAATAATAATTGTCCTGAAAAATGCGGAGGAACTCTTGGCGATCCAAGACAATTCAATCTCATGTTTAAAACATTTTTAGGAGCAATGGAAGATTCATCATCCGAAGTTTACTTAAGACCAGAAACGGCTCAAGCTATGTTTGTGAATTTTGAAAATGTTATTAATAGTTCTAGAAAAAAAATACCCTTTGGAATAGCTCAAATAGGAAAATCTTTTAGAAATGAAATTACTCCGGGAAATTTCACATATCGAACTAGAGAGTTCGAACAAATGGAAATGGAATTCTTTTGTGAACCAGGTACAGATGAAAAATGGCATGAACATTGGATACAATTTTCGTTTGACTGGTTCAATAAGTATGGAATTAGAAAAGAAAATCTTAAGGTGAGATATCATGATAAAGATGAACTTCCTCATTATTCTAAAGCATCCGCAGACATAGAGTATTTATTTCCGTGGGGATGGGGAGAGTTAGAAACTATATCTAATAGAACTGATTATGACTTAATTGCCCACTCAAAATTAAGTGGAAAAAATTTGAGTTACTTTGATGAAAACTTAAAAAAACGTTATACACCATTCGTTGTTGAGCCTGCAATGGGTGCCGATAGATCTGCACTAGCATTCTTATCTGATGCCTATGATGAAGAAGGCAAAGATAAAGATAAGAGAGTTGTTTTAAGATTTCATCCCGATATAGCACCTAATAAGGTTGCAGTGCTACCTCTTTCAAGAAATGAAAAATTAACTCCAACAGCAAGAAAAATATATGAAAATATAAGTAAAAAGTATAATGCTGAATATGATGATACTCAGAGTATAGGAAAAAGATATCGAAGACAGGACGAGATAGGAACACCAGTCTGTATCACTGTAGATTTTGATACTGTTGAAAATGATAATTGTGTAACAATAAGAAATAGAGACACAATGGAGCAAATAAGAGTAAATATAGATAGTATTGATAAAAATATAAATAATGTTTTAGAGCAAATTTCTAAATACTCAAGTAATTCTTAAAGGCTTTAATTTGGAAATAGATTTTATAAATTTAATTACAATTTTTATAAAATGGCTGCATTCAATCGCAGCCATGTCATGGGTTGGAGGTAGTATATTCTTTGCATTGATTATCAGACCTGTACAAAGCAGTATGAATCAAGAACATTCAGTTGTGTTTAAGAATATTTCGATAATTTATCGTGATTTAGTTGATATTTCTGTAATTGGAATAATATTATCTGGTATTTTTCTAATGTTTACTAAACTTTCAGAAAATATTACTAACGACTGGATAATAGTTTTTATAATTAAACTATTTATTTCAATCATAATGTTTTATCTAGTTTGGAGATTTAGACAGGAAGATTTTTCTTATAACTCAAAAACAAAAGGATTTTACGGTAAATTATCTTTTTTATTGGGTTATAACGCAATAATTTTTTTTGGTGTCATAATTTTCTTACTTACTTCTATGATGAGCCAGTTATAACTTTTTTTATGCCAGAATCACCTAATTCTAATGAAATATCCATAAATGATACTCTCGTAACTGGATGAACTAACTTTTCATCAATATCTAATAAAGGAAAGACAACAAATGCTCTTTCATGGATTCTTGGATGAGGGATAGTAAGTTTTTTACTCTCAATAATTTCATCTCCATACATCAATAGATCTAAATCAATAATCCTTGACTCATTTGTTCTTACTCTTATCCTTCCTAATTCTTTTTCAAATAACATTAATTTGTCTAAAAATTCATAAGGATTATAGCTACCAGAATGAACTTTTATAACTTGGTTAAAATAATTAGGTTGAAAATCGTTCACCTGAAATGGTTTTGTTTCATAAATAAAACTTTTCTTAATTATTCTAAATGTATTTTCAATTTTTGAAATAGCTAATCTTAAGTTTTCTTTCCTATTTCCTAAGTTGCTACCCAACCCTATAAATACATAACTCATATTTTCTCAATTTGTTTATAAAAATCAACTATTTTTTTTGTATTCATAACGTCATGAACTCTTACTATATAAGAACCATTCAATAAGGAGAAGAAGTTTGAAATATAGGTCCCAATATCTCTATTGTCTAATGTCTCTCCAGTAATGTTTTCCAAGAAAGATTTTTTTGAAGTACCTATCATTAATGGTATATTAAATCGGCTTATTAATTTTTTTAAATTCTTTATTATGTAGAATGATTGCTCTGAATTTTTTCCAAATCCTATTCCCGGGTCTATAATAATATTCTCCATAGGAAAATTTTTCGATAATAAAAATTGTATCTTTTCATCAAGATCAAGATAAATGTCATTAATTATGTCCGTAGAATGTTTTGTTTTTCTATGATGAGACAATATATATATAGGTTTGTATTTAATTAGTGTTTCGACCATTACATCATCGCTCATCATAGAAACATCATTTATTATCTTAGCTCCTGATTGTAATGCATACTTTGCCACCACACCTTTTTGGGTATCTATTGATATTGGAATTGCTAAATTATTTTTGAGTTTTTCTAAAAGAGGTAGCACTCTTTCCATTTCTTCGTTAGCTGAAATAGACTGAGCTCCCTGATAAATATGCTTTGGACGAGTAGATTCTCCAACCACATCTATAATATCAGCTCCATCTTTTTCCATACCTAATGCTTTTTCAAAGCCAAGGTTTAAAAAGCCCTCATTATTACCCATTATACCGTCTCCAGAAAATGAGTCAGGAGTAACATTGACTACTCCCATAATATAAGGCTTAGAATTCCACATTAGTTTATTTTTTTGAATAATCATACTTAGCAAATTAACTTTTTTAGACCTAATATATTATTATAAAAGTAATATATTTTTAGTGTTACATATATAATGTATGAACATATAATATATATTTAATATTAATTTTTTAACTCTGAACATAAAGGTCTGAATTTTATTATGTCAAATGAAGATAAATTACAATCGTTAATTGATCGAAGAAAAAAAGCCGAGTTAGGTGGTGGCGAAAAAAGGATAGAAAGTCAGCACAAAAAGGGTAAACTTACTGCAAGAGAAAGATTATTAGAATTTTTTGACGAAAATAGTTTTAGTGAAATAGACCCATTTATCAATCATCGTTCCAGAGATTTAGGGCTTGAAAAGAATATTATAGATGGAGATTCAGTAATAACTGGTTATGGAAAAGTCGATGGTAGGAAAGTCTTCGCATATTCTCAAGATTTTACAGTCTTAGGTGGTTCTCTCTCATTGGTTGCAGGACAAAAAATAGCTAAAATAATGGATTTAGCATTGAAAACAGGATGCCCAATAGTTGGCATTAATGACTCTGGCGGAGCTCGAATACAGGAAGGAATAGATTCATTAGCTGGTTACGGTGAAATTTTTGAAAAAAACACATTATCTTCAGGAGTGATACCGCAAATTTCTATAATATCTGGCCCAGCTGCCGGAGGAGCAACATACTCTCCTGCATTAACTGATTTTATATTTATGGTTGATGGAATTGGTCAAATGTACATTACTGGACCAGATGTAGTTAAGTCTGTTACAGGTGAAGAAATTTCTCATGAAGATTTAGGCGGGGCTGTTACTCATGCTTCAAAAAGTGGAGTTTCTCACTTTATTTCTAGTAATGAAAAAGATTGCTTTGAACAGGTAAAAACTTTACTTTCATTTCTGCCCTCTAATAACTCTGAAAAGCCACCTAGTATAGATTATGATTATAAAAATAATGAAATAAATGAGCAACTTAACAATATAATTCCTGATGAGGCAAATAAACCTTATGATGTACTAGAAATAATTGAAAAAATAGTTGATGATAATTTTTTCTTTGAAATTCAAGAATTATTTGCTCAAAATATTATAGTGGGTTTAGCAAGAGTATCTGGTACCGTAGTAGGTATTGTTGCAAACCAGGCAAATAAATTAGCAGGTATGCTAGATATAGATGCATCCGCTAAAGCATCAAGATTTGTTAGATTCTGTGACTCATTCAATATACCTATAATTACCCTAGTAGATGTTCCTGGATTTATGCCAGGTACTCATCAAGAATATAATGGAATCATAAGACATGGAGCAAAATTGCTCTATGCTTATGTAGAAGCAACTGTTCCTAAAATTAGCATCATTCTAAGAAAAGCCTATGGAGGTGCATATATAGTGATGGGTTCAAAGCACTTAAGAGGTGATATTAATTATGCTTGGCCATCAGCTGAAATAGCCGTTATGGGACCTGAAGGAGCTGTTAATATAATTAGTAGAAAGGAAATTGCTAATAGTGAAAATCCTGAAGCTCAAAAAGAGGAACTAGTTGAAAATTATAAAAATCAGTTTGCAAACCCATATATTGCGGCAAATAGAGGATATATTGATGATGTGATAAACCCATCAGAAACTAGAAAAAAAATAATATCATCATTAGAAATGCTAGAAAATAAAGTTGATTCCATTCCTCCTAAAAAGCATGGAAATATCCCTTTATAATATGAGTAATAAATATCGACCTAACAATATTTCGAAAGAGGAATTTACAAATGCTATAAAAAAAATGGCAGATGAGGTATGGGAATTTCATAATAGATTTAAGGTTGGTTCTGGTCGTTTTGCAGATGAATCTCCTACTGAAATTATTAAGATGAGAAAAAAAATACTAGACGAAGAATTTATGGAACTTAATCAAGCATTAGATAACGATGAAGATGAATTATCAATAGCAGATGAAGTATCAGATATTCTTTTTGTAGCAATGGGTCATATCGAATCTATGGGTGATTTTGGAATAAGTTCGATAGAAAATGTAACAAAAAAAAATTCTCTAAAAACAATTGAAACCCACAAACTAAGAGAAGATACTGGTAAAATATTGCCAATCAAAGGAAAACCGCATAAATGGAAGTAGAAATCCTTAAGGAGAAAAAATGATCGACTTACTAAACATAGCTAAAGTAGAATCAGATGGAGGAAATTTAACCGAAAATTTATCTAAACTATTCACCAATTCTGACATAAAACCTAATGGATATCCAAACGCTATAGTATGGAAAGGAGGCTACCATAATAGTGAAATCAACCCAATCGCTCACGCCTTGACGGATGCCTATGCACTTCTAGGAACATTAGCCGCTATTGATATCCTAAATTTACCATTTTATGCTGTACCAATGTGGAGTCAATTTAGACATGATTCCAACCTAGAAGCTTTATCATGGTTTGGTAATATGCCATGTACATCTGTAAAGTGGTCTACTGCAGGTGACGCATATGTTTATGATAAAAACGGTGAAAAAGTAGTTGTCATGGGTAAATCTGGCAATGCTCCTCTTAGAACTCAGGCAGGAGTATATTGTAACGTTAGACCTTATGGACCTATAACCGTCGTCAGAAGCATGCCATGCCTACCTTATTCTCAGGATAAGTCTAAGTTTAAAGTTGATGATAACGGAATTGTTCATTCTGAAATGAATACACCTGGAGTACAAATGGCATACGCTAACCGCCTTTTCCTAAAATTAGTAAATGAAAAAAATGCGATTGGAAGAATAGCTACTAAACCAACTCAAGCTATGGAAGATGGAATAAATGCTGGCCTACACTCCTGGCTTTTAAGAGATACAAAATTTGAAGTAGGAAGAAAGTATGCTGTTGATCCATATATAGAACATAAAGAGAAAATTGATAAAATTATCAATCTACTACCTAGTAACTTCAAGGATGGAATGGAAAATTGGTCTGGAAGAATTGAGCAAAATATATCTGATACAAATTATGGTTTATTACTTTGGGATTTAATTAATAATCAAGAAACCATAGTATATGCTACTGACCTTGATGGAGATAGACTTACAGATTTACTAGCTGATGTTTCAGATCCCTTAAGAGAATTTGCAGGGAGAGTAGCTAGTAATTTAGGTAAAAAAATAGACATTGACGAGTTATGGGAAAATATGGGATACACAACTGGTAATGGTAGAGACATGACATCAATTATGTATAGAATGGATGGCCCACCAATACATGAACAAACACTTGGATCAGCAGATGCTATGTTATTAAGATTGCTTAATGGAGATGAGTGGGTAAACGGAACAAAGCAACCTTATGATCCTAGAATACATTTTGTCTTAATCAGAGATGCATATATTGACGCAAATCCAGAAAATAATGAACTAAAAAAATGGTTAGATGACCAACTTGATATTTTTGATAAAGTATATAGTGGAAATAGACCAGGATTTATTGAAGGATACAAAAAACTAAAGCAGGAAATTAAACCCTGGGGA
>MDSY01070016.1_pt1 | contig 14915 bp, 13 predicted proteins | sample 811131 | NCBI WGS metagenome assembly MDSY01 (sample SAMN05326643, study PRJNA326480) | marine metagenome | isolation source: seawater | place: Atlantic Ocean: South West | collected 2010 | reverse complement strand
TTATGTCCAGATATAATTCAAGCTCCTTCGCGGCCACATCGCTATGCAGCGATATCAACGAAGATTATGAAGGCCTTGGAAAATATCACGCCAAATTTAGAAGTCTATAGCGTTGATGAAGCTTTTCTTGACGTGACTCATTGTCAAAGCTTACTTGGCTTACCACTAGAAATAGCTCAATTAGTAAAAGATACGGTGAGTAATGTATCAGGGTTAACTTGTAGTGTCGGTGTCAGTGGGGATAAAACGACGGCAAAGTATGCTGCGAAATTAAATAAGCCGGATGGGCTGACTCAGATATTGCCCTGGGAAGCCGAAGAAACGTTAGCACCTTTACTTGTCACTGAGCTAAGCGGGATTAATACAGGTACTGCCAACTTCCTTAAAGATTATGGAGTCACGATCTGCGGTGATATGAAAAAAATACCTATAAGTATTCCAGCAAAGCGTTTTGGTAACCTAGGGCGGCGGATCTGGTTGATGGCACAAGGTAAAGATCCAGAACCAATGCAACTCTCTGTGAAGGCACCTAAAAGCATTGGTCACGGTAAAGTTTTACCTCCTCAGACAAAAGATCTACCAACAATACTTATATATTTTCAGCACATGAGTGAAAAGGTCACAAGTAGGCTTAGATTGCATCATTTTAAGGCGAGCCATTTTTATATAGGATTAAAAACTCAGCAAGGTTGGCTGCACACCAAATTTAAGTTAGAAGAGGGAGTAGATGATGGGCGAATACTTTTTTCTCAATGTCGAAAATTTACTTTAAAGAATTGGCAGAGGCAACCTGTTTGGCAGGTTCAAGTTACGGCGCTGAACCCTCACAGCGAAAAGCAAACGGATATGTTTATTGATAGTAATGTTGGTAATAAGCAGCAAGCTCTTAATATCGCTGTCGATCATATAAACCAACGTTATGGTGAGTTTACTATTGCACCATCCCGCTTAATCGACCGTAGCACCATGCCTAATGTTATTGCACCGGCTTGGAGGCCATCTGGACATAGGAAAACAATTTAATGTGTGGTGGTGTGTATTTTGAGCATAAAGGTGCGATCCTTAGACAATACTTTCCTAACCCTAAAGCCGTATTACCAGTGCAGAAAAAAGATGGGAAAATAGTGCTATTACCATGGGGACGCCGACAGCAGCAAGGAGGAAACTTGCCCATGGGAGGTTGGGCACGGCTTGATTCAATCTACGGGGGTAGGTGGGACAAGTGGTTTCCTAAGCCGCTTAAACTACCCGTGCTTAGTTTTATGGAAAAAGACTTTGAAGGTCAGAGCCACTGGTACGATTTGAATAAGGGGCAATATTTACAAGGGCTGTTGGCTAAAGATGGAAATGAGCAGCGTATTTATGTCGTGACTATTGAACCTGAAGTAGAAGATTCACATATTCATAATAGATGGCCAAGGGTCGTGCAAAGGGGCGAACTAAGCTATTATCAAAAGGGAGAATGAGTACTAATTTAGCGGGTCGAAACTAGAAAGTGATAGTTTTCTTCTAAGCCCATTTACGATAACCTATCAACATAGTTATTAAATTTTTTAGGAAATAGTTGTGTCAAAAAATCTCTACTTTATTATTGCGGGGCTGTTGATTGGGTTTTATTTTTTTCAGACTTATACGCCTTCATTGACTGAAGAAGAATTGGCGACCAATAAGCTGATGGGTATGAGTTATTTGATGACAAACCAATCAGTTGAAGGAGTAAAGGCGACAGGCTCTGGCTTGCAATATAAGGTTTTAGAGGCAGGGATGGGAGCTGTGTATCCCAAGGTTACTGATCGAGTTACAGTGCACTATGAGGGCAGTTTGATTGATGGCACTGTTTTTGATAGCTCTGTGGCGAGGGATAAGCCTATTACTTTTGGTTTGGAGAAGGTGATAATGGGTTGGAAAGAAGGCTTATCTCTGATGGTGGTGGGTGATAAAATACGTTTTTTTATCCCCCCCAACCTCGGCTATGGCGAACAATGGGCAGGGGATATCCCACCTAATTCAGTGCTGATTTTTGATGTTGAGTTGCTAGGTATTAATTAAGTTTTATATTTAACTTAGCTCAAGTCGCATTTCTATATGTGGAATACCAGCATCCATAAACTCATCACCTAAAGCAATAAAACCATGTTTAGCATAAAAACTCTCTGCTGTCCTCTGGGCATTTAATTTCAAGACTTCAAATTTATTATTTTTAGCTGTTTCAATTAACTTTGCAAGCATGGCAGAGCCCGCACCTTGGTTTCGGTAGCTTTTTAAAACAGCCATACGGCCAACAGTACCATCAGGCATTAACCTTGCTGTAGCAATGAGATTACCATCAAGAGAAGCGATGAGGTGCAAGGCCATTTCATCGTCATACCCATCACCCCATTCCTCGGCTTCAGGTACGAGCTGTTCTTCTACGAACACTTCTTGTCTGATAGGCTTTGCTGTTATTTCAGCGCGAGCCCAGTCTACTAGTAAAATTTTAAGCATAAGTTTAGTTTTCTCTTTTTGACCATGTGAAAGGAGCAAAAGCCTCACCAAGAGGTGTGTCAGCCATGTGGCTAAGGTAATTACTCATGACTTTTTGCGATAAAAGAAGTACAACATCGAGAATTGATCTATCAGTATAGCCAGCAGATTTGAAAGTGTCGACATTAGCTTTTGGGACATTGCCACGGTTTTTAACAATAAGTAGTGTGAAAGTTAAGCACCATACCAATGCTTTTGTCTAATTGATTCAGTAAATTTTGGCTTTCTGCTGGGATGTTATCTTTGTCTGGAAGCCCTAATGTAGTCATGGTCTATTTCCTTGATGGTATTTATGTAATCATGGATGCAATTATAGGCTTTAGAACTTGTGTTTGGATACTGTAAGAAGTTATTTGTTGGCTCCATTTATAGGATTTTTGATTTTATAGGAATTATATATGGCAGAAATTATTCTCGTTATTACGATTTTCATTATTTTAGTTTCAGTGAGCTTTTACCGTGCGTATATTACTTCGGGTGTATCAAAGCTTAATGGGGAAAGTAAGCAAGATGGTATTGATTTTTTGGCGCTCAACCGTTTTAAAGAAGGTGTTGAAGTAACAGAATCCGGACTGCAATATACAGTTTTGCGTGAAGGTATAGGGAACATTCACCCAAGAGCAAAAGATGAAGTTAAGGTCAATTATGAAGGAACGTTTATTGATGGCCGGATCTTTGATAGTTCAACTAAGCGTGGTAAGCCTGCTATATTTGGCTTGAACAAGGTAATAAAAGGTTGGACAGAGGGATTACAGTTGATGGTGGTCGGTGAGAAGGTACGTTTTTTTGTTCCGGCACAACTAGGTTATGGCAATCGCTGGACGGGCAGTATTCCTCCGGGCTCAACTTTGATTTTCGATGTTGAGTTGTTAGAAATTAGTGAGTAAATAATCAAAGCTGAGTAATTTGACTATAAAATATGCACAGTCATCGGAGCGGATAAAATGGAAGAGTGTTTTGAGCCAAAATGAACAACAGTCTCAACAGGACTATCTGAAACAATGTAAAGAAGCTGCAGTTAAGGGTAATGTAATTGCACAGAATACACTAGGTTATCTGTATCTAAATGGCCAGGGTATCAAGCAGGATTACAAGGCGGCGGTGCAATGGTTTAAAAGTGCTTCCAATGGGGGTTATGCGGCAGCTCAATATAACTTAGCCATTATGTACAAGCTAGGTCAAGGCGTCGATCAGAGTCACACTGACTCAATTAAGTGGATGCAAGCTTCTGCCAATCAAGGCTATGCTGACGCGCAGTCAAATCTCGGTAATATGTATTATCAAGGCTTAGCTGTCATGCAAGATTATACTTTGGCACTAATGTGGTGGACTCTTGCTGAACAATCTGGGGCTAAGGATATCGAGCATAATAAGTGTGACATCAAGGGCAAGATGAGTCTTTCACAACTTCAACAAACGGAACAGTTAGTCCGACAATGGAAAACGAAACACTGAGACAAATCAGCATCTTTAGCTATAGAGGGGGGGTGAGTATTAATTAAATTGTCAAACCGGTGAATTATTAGCAGTACATCACTGTCTATTAGTTATAATGCTTATCTTCTATCCTGATAAATATTTTTAATACAAATAACACACTGGTAGGTAACAAAATGAAATCAGATCAAGATCACAAGGCTCCATCAAAAGCCAGACAACAGGGTTCTGCCATTATTTATGTTGTTTTTGCAATTATTATTATTTCAGCAGCTGCAGGTGCATTGTTATTTAAAGCAAAGGTACCACCTAAACCATCATATGACATGAAAGTACCCACTGTGGCGTCAACTGTCACAGCATTACCAGAAGTAACTGTATATAAGTCAGCAACATGTGGATGTTGCAGTAAGTGGATAACACACCTTGAAAATGAAGGGTTTAAAGTCGTTAGCCATAACAAAGAAGACATGAATACAGTCAAAAAAGAGGCTGGGTTAGAACCGGGGCTAGCATCATGTCATACGGCATTTGTTGATGGATATGTGATTGAGGGCCATGTTCCAGCTTCCGACATTAAGCGCTTATTGACTCAAAAACTAGCTGTCTTAGGCTTAACTGCACCGGGTATGCCACAAAAATCACCGGGCATGCAGCCAGCTGGTATCGCACCACAAGGTTTTGATGTATTAGCTTTTGACAAAACAGGTAAGACTACGGTATTTGAAAGTTATTAGACCGTTTAGTATTAGGCATTCATCTCTAGTACTCTTTAGATAAGTAGAGAACACCAGATAAGTGAAAGATATCTTATATAAAAATATGTCCTATTCATTTCATTTGATTTTAAATTATTGACCTCATATATAAAAAATAAGTTAGGAGTTACAATTCCTACCCATCAAGTTTTATTAGGGCGATAAAATCAGTAAAGGCTAATAATGAAACGATTATTACTTATATGTAGTGGACTAATTGCATTGGCATCATGCGCTACACCTTCTCCAAGTTTGAATTATTATTTATTAGATTCTGGAGTTGGTAGCACCTCGATTGTAGGGACTGCTGAGCAAAATAAAAATGAACGATTGGTTTTAGTTGGTGATGTTACGTTGGGTGAGTTTTTACGGCAATCAAGTTTGTTAGTTGAACTAGATGATAATGAAATGCATTTTGCAATGAATCATGTTTGGGCTGAGCCATTAGTTGAGCAGATCCCCAAGGTATTATTAAAAGATTTGCGTCGTAGTAATACTGAATTTCATTTTGAGCGAGAGACATCTGAATGGTTTGGCAAAGAGGTATATAGCGTAAAGATCCAGATTGACCAGTTTCATCCGAATGCTAAGCAAGAGGTTGTTATGTCGGGCCGATACTGGGTAACCGATATCGGGAGTGGTCAAACGAAAGGAGAAGACTTTTTTTTATCGGATACCTTGACGGAAGATAATTACGGCCATGCTATTGTTAAGATGCGACGTTTAATTACCGTGCTATCTGAAAGTTTAATTCGGTCATTATAGAAATTAAGTAGTCAGTATTTAAAATGTTGATTAACTAAGCTTGTGACATTGATGTTATGGCAGGGAGATCTTCACACATTGTTCTTCTGAGAAGATACTAATGAAAGCTATTTCATTGCTAGTTATTAGCCTGACTTAGCTTTCGTCTTTGATTAGTATGCTTTTAGCAATTGCTTCAGCTACTTTTATACCATCAATTGCTGCTGATAGAATCCCTCCAGCATAACCTGCACCTTCACCAGCAGGATAAAGACCTTTGGTATTTACACTTTGAAAGCTTTTATCACGTTTTATACAGATCGGTGCGGATGAACGTGTTTCTACCCCTGTTAAAATAGCATCTGCCATAGCAAACCCTTTTATTTTTTTATCAAAGGCAGGAATGGCCTCACGAATTGCATCAATGGCAAAAGATGGAAGTACTTTGGACAAATCACCAAGACTTACACCTGGCTGATAGGAAGGCGTAACATTGCCAAGTTCTGTTGAGGGTTTGTCTTGTAAAAAGTCCCCTACAAGTTGAGCTGGAGCTTTGTAATCTCCGCCACCTAGTTTATAGGCTGCTTTCTCTAAATCTCTTTGTAGATCAATACCGGACAATACGTGTTCCGGATAATCTTGTTCTGGATCAATACCTACAACGATAGCTGCATTGGCATTCCGTTCGTTACGAGAGTATTGCGACATACCGTTAGTAACAATACCCCCATCTTCAGATGCAGCTGCAACAACCGTACCTCCTGGACACATACAAAAGCTATATACGCTACGGCCATTTTTGCAGTGATGGACTAGATGATAATCAGCTGCGCCCAAAGTCGCATTGCCAGCTTGCTCACCAAAGAGAGCTTCATCAATTACTGATTGAGGGTGTTCAATACGAAATCCAATGGAGAAAGGCTTAGATTCAATATAAACTCCATATTCTAGCAACATCTCAAAAGTGTCCCTAGCGCTGTGCCCAATAGCTAAGATAATGTGTCGGCTATTAAGGCTTTCACCAGAACTAAGAGTTAAGCCAGTAATTTGGCCGCTATCGTCAGGGTTGTGTTCACGATGAATAGTATCTACTTTATGGCCAAAACGAACTTCTCCGCCTAAGGCCGTTATCTCCGCACGCATCTTTTCAACCATGCTCACGAGTCTAAATGTACCAATATGAGGTTTACTTAGCATTAATATTTCTTCGGGAGCTCCAGCTTTTACGAATTCAGCCATTACTTTTCGGCTTAAGAAACGTTTATCTTTGACTTGACTATAGAGCTTCCCATCGGAGAAAGTACCGGCGCCACCCTCACCAAACTGTACGTTGGATTCAGTATCAATTTTACCTTTTTTCCAAAGGTCCCATGTATCTTTAGTACGCTGCCTTACATCTTGTCCTCGGTCTAGGACAATAGGCTTTAACCCCATTTGAGCAAGTAATAAAGCCGCTAGTATTCCACAGGGTCCAAAACCAACAATAATTGGGCGTTGCTGGTCCTTGGTAGGAAAACTATCTTCAGCTTTACAGATAAGCTCATAGCTCATGTCAGGGCTTGTTTTAACGAAAGACTGTTGAGAGAACTGTTCTAAAACTTTGGCTTCAGCACTGGCTACTAATACGACATCTAAATGATAAATTAATAATATATTATTTTTTTTTCGAGCATCATAACTACGCTTAAAAATGGTATAACCTAACAATTCATCGCGGTTAATCAATAACTTATCAACGATGGCTTGAATTAATACATCCTCATTATGGTCAAGGGGTGCTTTTACTTCATTGAGTCGTAACATGATGGTTTTCGCTTGTGGAAGAAGGAGACTTTAGAGGCGGCATTCTAGCATGGCTAAAGAAAGAAATTTAAACAAACAGACCAGCACTATAGCCAGATGACCAAGCCCATTGAAAGTTATAGCCGCCGAGGTGACCAGTAACATCGAGTACCTCGCCAATAAAGTAAAGACCAGGATGTTGATTTGCTTCCATAGACTTAGAGCTAATGCCATCCGTATCGATGCCACCCAATGTAACTTCTGCTTTACGGTACCCTTCTGTTGTAGAGGGTTTTAATGCCCAATGATTGAGTATACTACCGATTGCTATGAGTTGTTTGTCAGTATAGTCCGCTAGTGATAACTGAGAACTACCAGGCCACAAGCGCAATTGAAGTTCCCTTATGAGTGGCTTAGCAAGCTGAGGAGTCAAAATAGTGTTAAGTTGATTTTTAGGGTGCTCTTTTTTCATTTTTAACAACCAACTTGCAGCATCGCTATTTGGCAGCAAATTAATGTGGACAGTGTCACCGGGTTGCCAATAATTTGAAATTTGTAGAATAACAGGCCCACTAAGCCCACGATGAGTGAACAACATACTTTCAGTAAAACTCTGTTTGTTACAAGATGCGGTGACTTCTACAGAAAGACCGGAAAGGCTTTCACAGAAGGGTTTCATGTCGTCACTAAACATAAAGGGTACGAGGCCTGCCTGTCGAGATATAATATTTAAGCCGAATTGCTCCGCAATATCATAGCCCATACCACTTCCACCTAATGAGGGGATAGAAAGGGCGCCGGTTGCCACAACCAGTGATTGGCAACTGAGCTTATGTGGAGACTCATCATGAGAGAATTGAACGTTATAACGTTGGTTATTTTCATCTGAATTTTCATTGCTGGAAAGATCTTCAAGCTTAAGAGAACTGACTTTTTCAATCTCACAATCCGTTTTAATGATAACGTCCCCTTGAGAACACTCTTCAAGCAGGATATTGAGAATGTCTTTGGCAGAATCTAAGCAGAATAATTGGTTATGTTTACGTTGTTCATAGTTAATATTGTGACGTTCTACCATCTCAATAAAGTCCCATTGAGTATATCGCTTTAAAGCGGCTTTACTAAAGTGCTTGTTTTGGGATATGAAGTTATCAGCCTCGACGAACTGGTTGGTGAAATTACATTTGCCACCACCTGACATTAAAATCTTTTTCCCAACCTTATTTGAGCGCTCTAGAATTAGTACCTTTCTACCGAGTTTGGCTGCGGTAATAGCACACATTAAGCCCGCTGCACCAGCACCTAGAATAATTACATCAAAGTATGAAGATAAAGGCGACACGGAATTATTTAGAACAGTTTTTTATAGAGATAAAATTTATTAACACTGTACTGTAATACACTGATATTATTGGTTTAATAGTGATTCTATTTTTTTTGACGCTGGCGATATAAATCAATCATATGTAGTCTGTCAGCTACTTTTACTTTCCAAGCATCAGCTAACTCTGGGATAGCTACCGCCGCCCTCATAACTTTTTCTTGGTTAGGAAATTTACTGTCAAAGTGTGCCCTGAACAAATCTTTAACTGAAATATTTGCGGGATGTTTATAAATAATTTCAACTTCACTATTTGGGCTGATTGTCCCTGTCTGAATAACTCGGAAATAGACCCCAGTATAGGCATGTGCGATAAATTTATTTAACATAGACATATCTTTAAATTCAAAGCTAATTTTGTAGCAAGGAATTCTAGGCTGGCTTACTTCGAGTATACAGTCATTGATCTGTAATTTATCACCGATGGCTATATCATCTTCATTTAGACCGCTTATACTCAAGTTCTCACCAAACTTGCCATAATCAATATGCTCAAGATTAAGTGTGTTTTTCCAGTACTCATGATGGTCAGGTGAAAAGCCATAAAGAGCCTTATCATCACCACCGTGGTTCATTAGATCGGCTTGTTTATCGCCTTGTATATTAGTTTTATTGACGACACTATTTCCATCCACAGGTTTTTTTAAAAAAGCCGTGGTGACAAATTTGAAACGAAAGCGTTTTAGTTTAGGTTTTGAGACGTTAACAGACAGTAATTTCATTGCTTCTAATGACCTTGAATATATAACTACATGTATTGTAGCTGATTAATCATCTTATTCGGGCATTTTTAGAATATCAAAACTTTATTTAATAAGGACATTGAAGAATCTGATACTGGTTGAGTAGTGATCATTCATATTTTTTTATAAGAATTATAACTATACAGAATGTCATGAAGCAGTTTTAAGAGCATCAAGGTGAGGTTTATCCAGGAATTTTAATTTATAAGTGGGTAAGTGAAAATATAAGGTACAGTTAGTAACTATTTAACAAGAATTGCGAAATGGTGAGTTTTATGAGTAAGGTTGGCCTTATATGGTTTAGAAATGATCTGCGAATTGCTGATAATTCTTCTTTAGTTAAAGCAATGTCAGAAAACGAACAAGTGATTGCTATTTTTTGTTTTGATCCAAGCTCTTTTGAAGTAGGAAAGTTTGGTTTTCGAAAAATTGATAAATATAGAGCAAAATTTCTACTTGAAACAGTAACAGAATTAAAAGAGAACCTAAATAAACTAAATATCACATTACATGTATATCATGAAAAGCCTCAAGAAATGGTCACGAATTTAGTGAATCAATACAATGTAAATAAAGTTTACCTACAAAAAGAATGGACTACTGAAGAGGTGGATTCATTCCTTAAAGTAAAAGAGCACTTAAAGAATATACATGTGGACTGGGTTGAAACATACGACCAGTTCCTTTTCCATCCAGATGATCTACCATTAGAAATTCAAGATATCCCTAAAGTTTTCACACATTTCAGAAAACAGTGTGAAAAATCTGTTTCAGTTAGGTTGCCAGTAGCAACAAAGACAATGTTACCTGAAAACAAAGTATCGAGTGCTACTCATGTACCAACGCTGGTAGAGCTTGGATTTCAAAATTTCACAATAGATCATCGGACGGCATTTCCTTTTAAAGGTGGAGAAAATAAGGGGAGGGCGAGGATGCAAAATTACTTTTGGGAGACTAGAAGCCTATCTTATTATAAAAAAACTAGAAATGGGCTCTTAGGTATTGATTACAGCTCCAAGCTCTCTGCCTGGCTTGCTAATGGGAGCCTTTCTCCACGGACTATTTATTTTGAGATATTAAAGTATGAACAAGATGTAGAGCAAAATGAAAGCACTTATTGGCTTATTTTTGAACTAATGTGGAGAGATTTTTTTAAATATATCTCTATGAAGCATGGCAGTGAGCTCTTCAAATTAGGAGGCATTCTTCAAAAAAAATATAAGTGGTCTATCGATCAAAAAAAAATTGATGAATGGGTGGGTGGTGATACTAAAGAGGATTTTGTTAATGCCAATATGCTGGAGTTAAAAAGTACAGGTTGGATGAGCAATCGTGGTCGTCAAAATGTGGCATCTTTTTTTGCAAAAGAATTAGAGCTAGATTGGAGAATTGGTGCGGCCTATTTCGAGTCGCTACTTATCGACTATGATGTTCATAGTAATTATGGAAATTGGTCATATGTTGCTGGTGTAGGCAATGATCCGCGTGATCGAAAATTTAATATACAGATACAGTCAGAACGGTACGATCCTAATCAGGCGTATAGGCATCTTTGGCTTCATCCCAATTTATTTTAAGGTGAGCTAGTTGAAAAAAATATGGTTTTATTGTGCGTGCCAAATTGTTTTAATAAACCAAGACTAAATATAAAAGAATGCATGAATACAAAAAAACAGCTAACCACGATGTGATCAACTGCTTTGTATGTACCAAATAAATGGTGCGCCCGACACGATTCGAACGTGTGACCGCCTGGTTCGTAGCCAGGTACTCTATCCAGCTGAGCTACGGGCGCTTTGATGAAATAATTATACGGTATTGGGAGTTTAACCACAATAATGGAGGAGATGGAGGGATTCGAACCCTCGATAGGGATAAACCTATACTCCCTTAGCAGGGGAGCGCCTTAAGCCACTCGGCCACATCTCCAAGAAAGTTGGCTATTATAGTCAGGTCTTGGCCGGTTGGCTAGTAAAAATTTTTGATTTTAATCGATGTTTTTGTCGTCGACTTTTTCTGCTTGAATTCGATTGTAGATCTCTTCACGATGCACAGAAATTTCCTTGGGTGCATTAACACCAATTCTGATTTGATTTCCTTTAACACCAAGTATATTTATAACTATATCATCATCAATAATTAGCGATTCCCCAACACGTCTTGTAAGAATTAGCATGTTATTCTCCTAATAATTAACTGTATCTGCAGTAATTATTGCGCGAAAACTAGTTATTACAAACACAGACTAATGTGACTGACTATTCTTGTTCAAGTTCAAAAACATTATGTAAAGTTCTCACGCCGAGCTCTAAATATTTTTCATCGACGACGACTGATATCTTTATTTCTGATGTTGAGATCATACTGATATTGATACCTTCACTAGCCAATGCCTTGAACATGGTACTAGCAATACCTGCATGAGAGCGCATACCTACACCGACAATAGAAATTTTTGTGATCTTATCATCACCAGTAACTTCTCTTGCACCTAATGATTTTGCTGATGCTTCCATTACACATAAGGCATCTTTGAAGTCATTGCGGTGAACTGTAAAAGTGAAGTCAGTTGTGCCTTCATGTCCAGTGTTCTGAATAATCATATCGACTTCAATATTTTTAGCAGCTATAGGGCATAAAATTTGAGATGCGATACCCGGACTATCAGGGACACCAAGAATAGTCAGTTTTGCTTCATCGCGATTAAAGGCAATACCAGATATTAGGGCTTGTTCCATCTTAGTTTCCTCGTTGGTGATCAGTGTGCCTCCACCTTCAGTGAAGGAGGACAATACACGAAGTGGGACATTATATTTACTTGCAAACTCAACGCTACGTATTTGTAAAACTTTAGTACCTAAACTAGCCATTTCTAGCATTTCTTCGTAAGTTATGCTGTCTAGGCGGCGTGCCTCAGGGACAACACGTGGATCAGTAGTATAAACACCGTCAACATCAGTGAAGATCTGACATTCTTCTGCTTTAAGTGCGGCGGCAATTGCAACTGCTGTTGTATCTGACCCACCTCGGCCCAAAGTGGTTATATTGCCACATTCATCGCAGCCTTGAAATCCTGCTATGACGACGATATAACCTTTAGCTAGGTCAGCACGAATTTTGCTATCATCGATCTCCATAATTCGTGCTTTGTTGTGCATATTGTCTGTGAGGATCCGTACTTGGCTACCTGTATAAGAAGTAGCCTTTATACCCTGTTGCGCGAGTGCCATACTAAGCAGAGCTATACTAACTTGTTCACCTGTCGATAATAAAACATCCAATTCACGGCCGCGCGGGTCATTATTGACTTCTCTGGCTAACTCTAATAGACGATTAGTTTCTCCGCTCATTGCTGAAAGGACAACAACGAGTTCATGGCCTTGTTGTTGGAATTTAATTAGTTTATTGGCTATTTCTTGTATACGCTTTACAGTACCGACTGAAGTACCACCAAATTTTTGTACGATGAGTGCCATACTAACTTTCCATGTGTGAGAGGATCCAGTCGGTGACCGAATCTAATGCGCTGGCCAATTTATCAGGTTGATTACCACCCCCTTGAGCCATATCTGACCTGCCACCGCCCTTACCACCGACTTGAAGTGCTACGTGCGAGACCAGATCCCCAGCACTTACTTTATCTGTGATATCTTTAGTTACGCCGGCAATTAAAGTTATTTTACCATCCTCAATTGTTGATAATATAATAGCGGCAGGGGCAAGTTTATTCTTAAGCTCATCAACAGTATCCCTTAAGCTTTTGCCATTAACACCCTCAAGGTGTGAAGCAATAACATTAATACCAGAAAGGTTCTGAGCAGAGCTAGCTAGATCGGTACCTGCCGAACTGGCCAATTTTCTCTTTAATTTATCGAGTTCTTTTTCAAATTGCCGTGACTTTTGAATTAGTAGCTCTATTTTTTCTTTAATATTGTCTGGCTCAGCCTTGAGAAGAGTTGCCAGTGCTAGTAGCTTTTCTTGATTCGATTCGATAACTTCTAAGGCTTTTTCTCCAGTAACAGCCTCAATACGCCTTACACCAGAAGCAATACCTACTTCAGATGTAATTTTTATTAGACCTATATCACCAGTACGATTAACATGCGTCCCACCACAAAGCTCAGTAGAAAACTTTCCCATACTGAGAACGCGGACTTTTGCATCGTATTTTTCACCAAATAAAGCCATAGCACCAGTGGCTTTAGCTTGATCAATATTCATGACATCAGTATTCACATTGTGATTGATTCGAATTTGCTGATTTACTAATCGCTCTATGCTATGAAGTTGCTGCTGATTAACAGGTTCAAAGTGAGAAAAGTCGAATCGCAAGCGATCTGAGTTCACTAAAGAGCCTTTCTGAGTAACATGCTCACCCAATAACTGCTGTAAAGCAGCATGGAGTAGATGAGTTGCAGAATGATTTAATGAAGTTGCAATTCGATTGGATTCGTCAATATGTGCTGTGACAGCATCACCTATATTTAAACTACCATTTTCTAACTGACCGATATGTGCGAATGCTTTACCTTGTTTGTGAGTATCTATGACATTGAAGCTCGCATTATCAGTGGTTATTTGGCCGATATCACCAGCCTGTCCACCGGACTCTGCATAAAAAGCAGATTGTTCAAGCACTACTACCCCCTGTTGACCTGCATGAAGTTGGTCAACATGTTCGTCATTCACAAGAATATGGCTAATTTTGCTGCTGTTTTGTATTTGTTCATAACCACAAAATTTTGTTTCTGAATCAATAGTGGTTTGTTTAGATAAACCACTAGAAAACTGACTAGCAGAGCGAGCCCGTGTGCGCTGTGCTTCCATTTCACGCTCAAAGCCAGCAATATCTATAGTAAGGTGGCGTTCACGAGCAATGTCTGCTGTTAAGTCTATTGGGAAGCCATATGTGTCATAGAGTAGGAATACTGTTTCACCTGGGATTTCTTTATCAGCCATATTGGCAATAACTTGATCCAAAATTCTTAGACCTTTTTCTAGAGTATCGGCGAAACGCATTTCTTCTTGCTCTAATGTTCGTTCAACATTAGCTTGCGCTTTTGCAATTTCTGGGAAGGCTCCACCCATTTCTTCAACGAGGGGTGAGACAAGTTTATAAAAGAAAGCATCTTTGAGACCCAGTTGATGACCATGTCGAATAGCGCGGCGAATAATACGTCGTAAGACATAGCCGCGACCTTCATTGGATGGTTGCACACCATCTGTAATCATAAAAGAGCATGAGCGAATGTGATCAGCTACAACTCGTAAAGAGGTGTGAGTGGGATCCTTAGTACCAGAAAGTTCTTGTATTGATGTGATCAGATGTCTAAACAGATCAATATCATAGTTGTTATGGACATTTTGCAAGACAGCTACTAGACGCTCCAAGCCCATTCCTGTATCTACAGAAGGCTTAGGTAAGTCTATCAATGTACCATCGACGGCACGATCATATTGCATGAACACGAGGTTCCATATCTCAATATACCGGTCGCCATCCTCTTCTGGTGAACCTGGAGGGCCACCAGCAACATCTGGGCCATG
>MDSY01113982.1_pt1 | contig 14916 bp, 13 predicted proteins | sample 811131 | NCBI WGS metagenome assembly MDSY01 (sample SAMN05326643, study PRJNA326480) | marine metagenome | isolation source: seawater | place: Atlantic Ocean: South West | collected 2010 | reverse complement strand
TCAAGTCTACCTTCTTCTTTCAAATATTCTTGAATGTATTCAGGTGACTCAGCATCCTCAGAGATAGTTTTAAGACTTGAGGATGCAATCACTTGTGAGCTTCTGTTAAAAAGATCCTTTATGGACATATTATTCCTCTACTCTAAATTTGAATATATCAGGGTACTCATTCCAGCTTTGTGCGACATCATCGTAGAAAGCAAACTTAACTCCGTAAGCGTAGCCTGCTTCTAACATGTCCATGTCAAGTTCAAAATAACTACCGCTAACATCAAAAGATAATTCTGTATGTCTGTCACTTCCTGTGCCGAATGGAACAACATCTAAATTATCTACAAGTCTCACAATTTTAAATGATCCACTATCAATAAGAAGGTTCTCTGGAACCTCGCTTGCCTTTACATAAATAGTTGGCTGCCAATCTTTATTACGGGTGTAAAGTCTGAATTGTGCCGTTTCATTACGATAATAGCGATCCCTTAGATTCGTAATATTAATAACATATTTTGAGTAAGGATTATAGGCAAGAGACTCAATTTTCTTTGGAGCAAACGACGATGTTGCAAATTGTGTTGTTCCGCTGTGCCATACATCAAATGCTGTTGTAAGTGGGTTAGCAGCGGCTGTCAAAGCAAAGGACGCAGAGTAGATACCTGTGCTAACATGTCCACCTGTAATAACATAAGGGTTGCCTGAGATAACATGGGTTCCATCTGCAACCTTGACGATTCGACTACCACTCGGCTCAGAGTTGTCTGCGGAGCCAGAATAGATACTAACATAAATCTGTCCTGTGCCAATGTCTGGGATGTTTCTTAATCTTCCTCGAACCCTATTGTAAAGATAAAGTGTATTTAAGTTGTCCTCAGAGGTAGCGAGGGAACTGCTGAACATAAAGTTGCCTCGGTCATCACGAGTCGCAGAGTCCCAGCGTGCTTCAATTACGGGGCGTCTAAAAAAGAATTCGGACTCTCGGGCAAAAAACTTCTTTGTGTAAGATGAAGAGAAGGCTGTTTCGTTTTCCATACGGACACCAAAGCCGTAATTAACTCTATCGCCAGCAATCCATCGTTCAACAGCATCGCTGACATCAAGCTCGATATCCTCTGTGCCATCCACAAAGGATGCAGTAAAGCGTGGCTCGGCGTGATAATCTCCACCTGCTGTAGTCCAAGCGGTGACACCAGCAGAATTACTTGAAGCAGCCGTCCAATTTGAACTACCACTATCAGAGTAGTTCTCCATATCTAATCCGGTGCCCTCATTCCAAGCTCTGGATATTGTGCTAACAATCATGTCGTAGTTTCTTGGTAGTGTAAATGGATGTTTTGCATTGAATAATCGCAAGTAAAAACTTACACTGCCACTGCCAGGAAGCACGCCATTATTTCTATCGGTCGTGATCTCTGAAACAGGAAATTGTACAAGAATACGAGACAATTCAGAAGAACCAGAATCTTGTTGTCCGTAAATTCTAAACACCTCCATAGAGTCAGACAGCCCCATATTGGAACCAGTAGCACGAGTAATTAAATTAGACTTATACGCATTTGTAATTGTATTGTCTGCGTCTGCTGTGTATCTTTTAATGCCCATTATCTAACTGTTCCTTCGATATCTGCGTTTGGATATCTAACCTCAAACACCACATTTTTTGGTGCCCTAATTAATCTTCCATCAGGGCTCATATAACTTTTAACGTTGAAATTAGTAGAAGCATAACCTGCGCCGGTTTTCTGAAATACTCTGACAAATGTTGCATCAACAACTCCGGGTGTTGAATTTATTAGAGAGTAGAGATCAGTAATACTAAAAGACTCTCCAATGTCTAATTTAGTTGCAAAATATTCATTCATTCTTCTTTGAATTCTATCAAACACAACAGTTTTGTTTTCGTTATTGTTTGCTATAGCAGAAAACCTAACACCAAGATTTACAACTTTTGCATCGAGAATATCAATAGAGTCATTAATCATGCGCTTGGTATTCAACCAAGTTTTAATATTTTCTTTTAATACAGTATTTGTTGCTTCAAATATTCCATTTGTTGCTTGACTAATAACATAAACATTAATATTTCTTAGATTTGAATCAACATCTTGACATACAGCACAGCGTTTTACACCACCAAATTTTGCTGGCATAGATAAAATCAGTGTTTTAAAATCCTCTGCTGTAACTGCACGATTTTGGGCTGCATGAGCACCTTGGATTAATTGTCTTAGTTCTGTAATTGTCGGGGGTGCAACATTGCCTTGAATTGGATTTTCATTTGTGACCTCTAGACTATTTCTGACAGAGGAAATAACTGATGTGTCCAATGTTGTTCTGTTTGAAAATTCTAAAATTGCATTAGACACTTGATTAACCGCATTTGTTGCCGCATTGGAGTTTTGTGATGTATTAGCACGATAAGAAACAGTTAATGTTGTGTTTGAAGGTCCAACACCAAACTTATCACCCTTAATCAAAATTGTAGGATCCATAGCCTTGTCTGTGACATAAGTTTTTGAGTGCAAGTCTAAAACCACATCGCGTGCTTCAGATAAGCTTGGCGAACTTAATTGATCATCTGAACCGTATCCAAAGATTAAGCTTGTTTGTGTTTGTGTTTTTCTAACAATATAACGTCTTGGAACTACAAAAGGTTTAACAATTGTTGGAGCCTGTGTATTAGTGGTTGTATCGGTATTAGTAATAGGCACATAGATTGTATTCTGAGATAGATGATCTACTTCATAGTATTCTCTTCCCTCTGAATCAATAACAGAAATTACCTCAGTTGTAGCAGAGCCTGGAATTTCAAGACTACGAAATCTGACAAACCGACCAATCTCAAATGTTGTTGAGCGAAGCTCTCCAGAAACAATTTGTCCGGTTGCTTTAATTGCATATTGTGTTGGAACACCTGTTGTAGTATTTGTAAGCGCGACGACAACCTCATTATTTGGATTAGCAAATTCAACATCCGTTAAAAGTGAGAATAAAGAGCTACCCCCGCCTTGAAATTGTGATCCCGCTTTTAGAACAGGCGCGTATGATAAATCTGGACCAGTGTTTGAAGAGTTTGCTGGAACAAGGATATAGAGTGTAACATCACCGTATGTCGAGCGTGGTCCTGCATGTCTATATCCAACAGTTTCAGCGTGCTTTAGGACGTTTCCGTATTCGTTTGCTGTAACAAGAAAGCTTTCATTTGCCTGATAATCCACATAAAATGAAAGTATGTCTCCGATATAAGACACAGCGTCAATCATTAAAGCGCCAAAGCCTGCGTCAGAAAAGTCTCTGAAAGTATCTGGATAGTATCTTTCCGCGTGTTCAATCAGATCATTCTTAATTGTGCCGAAGTCTCTACTGAGGTAATTAACTTGGACGTTTTCTCTTTTGTCAGCCACGAAATAGTGTCTCCTGTTAGATAATTATGTAAATAACTAAATTTCTAACGATAATGTGTCAGAAATAAATAATGAGGGTATGCGATACTTAATTTGTATGCGAACATAGTTAGACAACGAAGACGGTTCGATTGGGTTTTCAGAAAAATCACTTTTTTCAGATAAAAAATTAATTGTATCAATTGTTATGTAAGGCAAGTATATTCTAGCTTGCTGTCTTATTTTTTCTTCTATGTTTTCAAACACTGCTGAAGTGGCGTTTTCAAACAAATATGTTTTTATACCAACACCAAATTCAGGTATCATTATGCGCTCACCTGGATTTGTCATTATAACCATTTTTAAATTTTGTGCTGCAACTTGTTTAAAGTTTTTTGTTAAGCCATAACCATCAATCTGGTCAATGTGTAGTGGTAATTTTGGTGATAATCCAGGCACTCAGTATTGCTCCTCTTATAAATAGTTCTGAATAGTCCGTTAAGTTAATAGATTTTTTGTAAACGGATCTTGGAAAGATATTTGCCTTCCACCATACATAGAGGTATAAAATGTTTGTAATGCTGAAAGTTTGGCACGAGAAGTCATGTTATGTAGTGTGACCCCATTCACTGAATTTAAAAACACAGTTTCATCAGACAAAGAAGCATATTGATAGAATGAAGTTGCGGCGATTAAGTCTTTAAGGGGTAATATTAAAGTTATAACTCTCTTATACTCGTCTGTCTCTGTCAGAATAGATTTAATATTGGCGTAAATCTCTGATGAATATTTTTCTTCTATGGTATCTAAAAACTCTTGGATTGTAATATTTTGATTTGGTGTGGTATCAACATATTCACACTCGGCGGAAACCAAGGGTATAGAAACGTAATCGTATGTTGCTGTTGAGCCATTAAGACTTCTAACTTGTCTTGATAATATAAATGCCTTATGTTTGCCTGATCTGGCATCAACTTTACTTAAATTACTATATGTCGATGACTCTCGTGGTCCATCGGTAATTTTTGAATTCTCTACCAATATCATTCTATAACCAAATCTAATGTAGTCATATGTATCTAATAACTTATCATCACCATTAACAACACCATCTGCAACATCTTTTCTTAATAAGGAAAGAAAATTAGTTAATCCATCTATTGTGTAAGTTTTTCCTCTTGGGGCGTATTTTACATAAGTTTCAAATGCAAATCCTCTTCCGCCGCCCGAGCTATCTACTTTGTTAAACGGATCTATTATGGCTTCGTCTGTAATTCTCTGGAAGTAATCATCAGTAAATGCCCCTCTGACCACAATTTTGCCTGTGTATTTTGTTTTTGCCTCTTCGTCTTTATCACCTTCATTAAGGACGTAACCATCTACTTTAAATTTATATTCATATGAGTATTGAATATCGCCAACTGTTTCAGTAAAATATCCCTCTAATTCATTTTCTTCTTTGCGACCCAAATCAACACCTGGGATTCCCTCTCCGCCTTTATAAACTGGTGCAACCCATGCTTCCAAATCTGATCCAATTTTATCTAATATTTCTGTAGGTACGGAACTGCCATAGTAATTTTTCATATCCGAAAACCAGTTATTTCCATCATCATCTTTGCGAGTTGTATCAAGTCCAAATGGAGTTGGACCTCTAGCAGTAAATTCAAACTCTGGCTCATCACCAAACGATGATATTGGAGGCTCTGTTTTTAAAGATGAGTCCGTGCTAGTTGGAGCATCAAAAACTGGAAACACTCTCTCGGTAACAAAGGCATCCCAGTTTTTCCAGTTTTGACCAAGATTAAGACTACTAACAATTGATGATTTTATGCCTGGTATTTCTTTTTTAATTAAATCTTCAAGATATTGATATTTCATGTCGAACTCAACTGGTTCTTCGTTATTAACAATTGCAAGGGCTTCAGAATATTTTTTGGCTGCATTTAATAGCTCTTGATACAAATTAACATTCACAGCTTCAAAACTTTGCTTGTAAGCAGACATATCCTTTGCCATGAGGGACATTATATTTGAAGAAAAAATATTACTATCCATAAAGGCTAAATCAAATTTATTAAAAACTTGTACATTAATTGCAGCTTGTTCGACAATGTAAAGTCTTATCATTAATATTAGAGCCTGTGATGCATTTGATCTTCTTAGAGAATCAATGGTATCGCAATATCTATTTTGAAAGGTTGCATCAAGCAGCTTTGAATTAAATGACACAAATTCACTTTTTAGCGAACTATAATTTAGTGTATTCTCATTTAAAGTTAATCCATTGAAAAATCCAGCTTTGTAACCAGATCCCCAATATTGCTTATCTGGTACATCTCTAACAGCCTCTATGATATAATCAAGTGCAAAAGTATTTATTCTAAAAAAATCAAATTTTATTTCATCAGAAATATCTTTTATTACTTGTGCATCTGATGATTCGGTAAAAATTTCAGATAGTGAATCTTGAACCATATTTGCCAAAGTTATAGCAGCTAGTGGATAGGTCGTGGGTATTGTAGTTGTCAAATTGGAAACACCAAAATTTACGGTCGCATCATTTAGATATGCATAATCTATTGGTTTTAAGCCTCCATCACCGATTTTTAGCCCAAAGCCAGCGCCAGTGCTATCAAAAAAGAAGTCTTGGTTGTACTGCCGAATATATCCTTTTCCAAGTGGCTTCCCTGTTATATTTCTATTGTCCTGAACGGTGCTGGCGAAATCTGAAGTCTTTATAACCTCCACTTGAAAGCCGCTACCTTTTGTTAAAGTAACAATATCGCTTGGCCAACCTGGGGATTTTTCGCCTGCCGTACTTACAAGTGATTCACTAATTTTTCTTTCAGTAACTGTAACTTGATTATTTTTATCACTTACAACAATATCGTAAGAATAGAGAAAGCCGTCTTGTGGTTGTTCAATTATAATTCTTTGCGCTATGTCTCTTCCGTCTTTTGACAACACAAAAAAGAGTCCAATTAAGACAGCGGCAGCGGCGACAGCCCATCCAATTGGACCTGATGCCGCTGCGATGGCAGCACCGAATTGAGCACTTACTGAAGCCGAAACAGTAGTGCCCGTCGCAGCCAATAAACCAGCACCTGATGCTGCCGCAGCAGCACTGACCGATGCTGTGGCTCCTGCTAAAAGAGGACCGGCTAATAAAGTTGCTGTTCCCACTCCGGCAACAGCAGCACCACCTGCTGCATATCCAGTTTCCTTTCCGAGAAGTTTGTCCCAATCATTATTTGCAATATCAACAATTGCATCTGCCAGTTCTTCAGCAAAATCATTGCCATCTGATAATGCACCCTCCCAATTTGTATTTAATATTTGATCTTTAAAAGCAGATTTGTCACCAGTTCCAAAAACTCTACCATAATCATATATAATTTGTTTTGTTTCGGGCTGATCCTCTTCCTCGAAAACATTTTTGACTAATACTGCTTCTGTTGATCTGTCGCTGCCAAATAGACCGCCCTCGTGATAAACTAAAACTGAGTATGAAATTAGAGGATTGTCCGCATCAAAGAAAATTTGTTGATGATATCCGTTTTCTTCATCCTTATCCTCAAGGAAATCTAAAATGTTTTCGGCTGTATCAGTCGCCACACCATTAAAAAACTCTGTTGTTAGTTGTGGTCGAAAATCATCTCTTTTAAAGTTTTTTCCGAAATCTTGAACAATTGCAGTCTCTGTTCCACCAAGTATGTCTAAAGATGGAGCCGAATCAGTATCAATATTTGCAACAGTGTTTTCTGTAATAGACTCTTCGTAGCCAAAATTATACGCTATTCTTTGTTCTCCTGCTTCCTCAATGCCCTTAACTCCACCGGCAAACGAACTGTATATTTCCCTTGGAGAGACACCAAGTTCATCTAAATCTTCACCTTCAGCATCGACTCCAAATAATTGACCCCAAAGTTGATTGTAATAAGATGCATCTGCTGTAAAATTAATAACTGACGATGCAAGAAGTCCATCTGCGATAATATTAGATATATCACTAATAACCGGAGGTGGCTCTGGTATAAGACCTCCTTCTCCAAAAATACTTGGGAAAGCTGGGGCAAAGCCTCCAGCCTGATATGAATTTAACTCATCAACCTTTTTTAAAAGCACTTTCTTTTTACGTTCTTTTTCTTTATTAATGATCTCATCAATTTCTTCTGAGGTTAGTGTGGAGTCTTTTCCTTTTAATATTTCTTTACGAACTAATAAATCATCGATTAAATCACAATAGTCAGGTGCGATCAATGGCTGTTCTGATATATCCTTTAATAAGAATTGTGGTTGTAAAACCTCGCCAATACCAATCATTGTATCTTGAAAGTTTTCTGGTGATGTAAAAATAGTGCTGCCGTTTCTTGTGACACACTTGTAGGCAAGATCAAGAACCTCTGGTCGTGGGTTGCCCTTAAAAATAGATTGTGTTTCAGAAGGTGTTAGTACAATTTCCATGTCATCAACACCATTACTTAATTCAGAAAAAAATGTTGTTACGAATTCTGGTGAAATAAATTTTTCTTCAACTTGACCAGTTTCTGGGTTTGGAATATTTAGTGCAATACCAGTTTGCGTATAAGTGTCGACAACTGCATTCTGAACTGTGCTTGCTGCTTTACCAATTACTCCGATAAAGCCACCGCCAGTGGAAGAGAGTAAGGCAGACTTCCAAGCTTCTGGGTCATCTAACAAAGATAAATCAATTCCAAGAGTTTGGCTCAACCAAGATTTAAAACCTTCTCCAATTTGTGCGATGCCATCTGGTAATGAGAAAAGTAAATCACACAAACCTTCAAGAATACCAAGAATTAAAGAAGATAACGAAGATACAAGCGTGTTGTAAAGTGATACAAGTGCGGTATCAATTGTATCAGCCAAAAGATCTAATGTTGGTAAATTACTTGGAATGTTAATTCCCTGGAAGATAGGAAATCCTACTTTTAAATTTACATCAGGAGAGCCATCGCAGCGGTCCAAACTACAATTGTTATTAAAGCCTCCAAGACTAACATTTTGTATGTTTATAACTTCCTGTAAATCTGGATCATCAAAAATTTCTTGACCAAAAGTAGCAATTAAGTTTTCTAAAAGACATTGGATGGTCTCTTCCAACACACACCCAAGATTTACTTTAGCCATTACATCATCATATAATACTTTAAGTGCTCCAAGCTTTCCTGCATTTTCTGAGCGTTCAGATGCATCTTGCAATGTTTCACGAAGATTTTTAACACCCTCAGTAGAAAGTCTATTATCTCCAACAAACTCCTTTGTTTGTTTAACAGTCTTAGCTATATTTGCTTTTGCCTCGGGGTCAAACATTATCGAGTCTTCTTGTGCTTTTTCCTCATCAGTTTTACACAAATTAACATCGAGATCAAAAGTTATAAGTTTAGCAAGGTTTGCAAATGAAAACAAGTTGCCATTTTCATCATATTTTTCTAATCCATCAAGGTTGTTTTCTTTTGGAAGAATAATCGGAGTAGGAATTGTATATTTTGTAAAAAAATCAAAAGCATTAAAATTTGGTTCGTTTCTTGAATTTAAATCATCTAACATTTCTTGTATGTTTATCAAATAATTGGCTGTTGTATCATGATTAAAGCTACTGTTTTCTAAAAAACAATCGTATCCAATCGTATGCTGATCACCTTCAACTAGAGCAAACACCGCCTTGTAGTCATAAGAAAAACCCATCTCTAATTGTCGATCAACTTCAGTTGGTTGCACGCACTCTGGATCAACAATGTCGACTGGTGATATCTTATTTAATTCTAAATATCTTTGTATAGCTCGACCTGCGGCAGCCAATCTTCTTGCTTCACGTTGAATATTTACGTTTGAAATATAGTTATCAGAGTTAATTAAAGTGGGTATTAATGCTGTTATACCCTCAACAACTCTTGAAATAAGAGTAGAGGCTTCTCCAATTGGGATAAAAGCAGACAAGTAGCCTTCCGCTGGCACATTAAGGGCACATGCAGTTGGGTCATCTTGCATAGCATCAAAGCTTTCTTTAGGAACTGACACAAGCACTTTCATGCGAATACAAGGGCGATACGCTACATAATAATCTTCTACCTTTGAAATATCAAAAAGATTAACTGCTGCGGTGGCATCGTTTGTGTCTTTGCCATAAAATTTTAATAATTTAAATACTCCGTCACGTTTAGCTTCAAATAAACGTCCTTCTTTATCATCGCCGGGAGTTTCATACTCGCTTTCAACGGTAATATAATAAAAGTTATCATCCTCAAACGGAAAACACTCGTTTTTAAATCTCCAATCTTGTGTTAGCGACATTAATTAACCTTATTGTATTTGCTGCAAATATATTTACTGGATGCAGAGTTTAAATATTTAGTTTTCCACAGGATATTTGTATTAATCCTGTTCTTATAATTATCAATCATGCCACTTGCCCCTTCCATGGAGGCTTGAAGCCCCGAAGCGACAAGAGAAACTGATGGAACCGTAGATATGGCTCCGACTGGGGATGTGCCCAAATGTGTGTGCGATGCAAGTTTTGTATTAAACTGAGCCTGAAGTTTGAGGAAGTTTAGAACAACTGAAGATAATTCATTAAATCTTTTTTCAAATTCTAGTAACGCCTCAACTAAGTTTTCACCTTTGACAATTGACTGAATATCTGTTTCATCATTACAGGCGATTAGTTCAATACCATTGTAAGATGCCGTGCCGTCCTTAGAGTTTTGCGGCTCCGTTCTCGTGACAAGTTTAATACCATCTGTTCCAACAACTCGCACAGTATCAGCCTTAATTCCGATACCGGAACGTGCAGTCATATTTCCTTGTGCTCCGTCTGCAAGATTAAAATTTGTGTCAATATCTGTTTTTTGACTGATATAAATTCTCGCGCTATCAGAACGAAAGTTTGGATCTACATTGGCTGTAGCGTCTGGTGAGGGACCACCGCGCCCAACCACAAGGTCAATAGATGATGCACCTGTGTGTCCTTGACCTCCATAGCCGGACGCTCTTGACGCTGGTCTGTCTCTGCCAAGCACAATATGGGAATTGCCTTGGGACATCTCTTTTTCATTTTGTGCTCTAATGTATTTTGGTGTCGGCTCCAATATTGGATCACCAAAAACGCCATTAGTTGTATTTGCAGAGGGATTTAAATTATCTATACCACCCTCTGCAATTTCTTGCATAGTTGGTGGTAACCCGCTGATGTCATATGAGTTTATTTCATTTGCCATATTATTAAATAGTTTGATTTATTAAAGTGCAGCAACCGCCTCTGTTCTTAGGGCAGTTGGTAAGCGTGCTCGGCGGTCTGCATAAGATTGATAATCTCCAGCCGTTCTAATTCCTGCATTTGCCTCCAAATATCTCGCAGCGGAGGCTGCGCCTTTATTCGTTAAATACCAATTGTAAATATTATAATTTGGACCTTTACCAACTGCTATCGGGAAAAAAATTGCCATATATAAATCGGCTGATGAGTTCATACGACCACGATACTCTCTTAAATACGCTTCAACATAATCCATTTGCTCTACTGCCCCCATTCTTCTTAATTCATCTGTTGTCTTTCCAACTTTTTGTGCTCCAGAGTTTGGGCAAAACTGAATCAGTCCGGTGCATCCAAACGATGCGTTTGTTTTTGAGGGATCCAAAAGAGACTCAAACCACATAACATTTGCCAGCCAGCCTGGATCTGCAATTTGTAATGAATTTGCTACTGCAACAATTTTTTCAGCCCAGCCTGCAACAGCAGCTATTTCTGGATAGGCTGCTTTTATAACCTCTGCTGTAGAGGGTTCGTTGTCTTCGGGATACACTGGCTCGGCAGGAGTAAAACTTAATCTACCGCTTGCTAATCCAGATACAGCATATGTACCACATGTATTAATCGCGGGTGCTTGCGATTCGTCTTCTTGTGTTGTTGGTGATTGTGACATATTGCTTCCTTATACTGCTTCTGATTGCTGGAGTTCTTCATCTTCTGGTTGATCTGATGTTCCCAGTGCGTCTCCAGTAGGGTGGTTAATTCCATTTAAAGAAGAATCTGTAGAGCATTGAACGCTTGACAAAAAAGCACTTCTATTTTTAACCGAATTCATAACCATTCTTGTAAATTCAGGTTTATTTTCAATAACTTCTGTTATAACTGGAGCAGTTTTGTTATCTATTCCATCATATTCAATTCTAATTAAAGTTCCCGGTTGTAATATTTCCTCTCTTAGTTTTATATCTGTTATAACGCCCTTTGGATAAGATATAATATTTTCGTACTCTAAAACATCACCCCCTTCCAATAAAACTGGAATTGGTTGGTCTGGACTTGTATTTGCAAATATAAAAACATAATATTCTGGAAATTTTAAAACATCTAAGGACAATGCTGCTTCATCTGCGTCAAAAGTTTCGGCTATACCTTGTGCGGTTGCAAGAATTCTTCCCCACACAGAATTTTCAATTGACCTTAAATTGTCACGCAGTGTTGATGCTTCTAAATCTGTTGATGAGATCATCCCAGGAGTAGGTCGCAAAACAATTCCATAAAGCCCATTAATTGGCGTAAGAATACTATTTACAAATTCTGATTGTGTTGCAAGGAGATTTGTTTTTTTAAGCACGTTGTCAAATTTTGACGAGGGAGAACTATCCTCTGAAGTTATTAAACGATCATCCTCTTGAGGACCGCTATATATTCGAACTAAAGCTTCTATGATCTGGGCTGATTGCAATTGTGCTTGAAGATGGGCAGGAATATTAGCGTTTGAGGCACTGGCTGCTTCTGATGCGTCAGTCGCCGCTGTGGGAGTGTTTGCAGGGGAACCGGATGATCTTCCAGTAACAACATTGCGTATTTTCTTTAAAGCGTTAAAAATACCCATCAGCTTTCTCCATTGAGCAAGTCAAAAATCTCCGTCTTGTCATCGTCAGTAAGACCAACTGATGTGCTTTTCTTTTTCTCTAACAGCGTCACGAGCTTAACAAGTTGTTCGTTAGAACGCTGGAGTGTTTCAACATATTTAGCAGCGACGGTGCCGACTTCCGTGTGGCGTGCTTCGTCTTTACTTAGATATACAATTAAATCGTTTAACAGATCTTTTGTGATCTCTCGATCTTTGCGGATATTCTCAATCGCTTCATCAAGATAGTTGTCTGTTTTTTTCATGATATATGTGCTCCATAATAATTAGAAGCACTTTTATTTATTTACAGTATCACTAACTACTATGGAGCACTTTTAATCACTTACAGCAACATTCACACTGACAAGGTGTGGTGCAGCCGCAGCAGGCGCATTTTTCCATAACTCAGCCCTCCAATATTAATTAGAGGGTATTAATCTTATATTTTGCCATTGACCCAATTTTTCTTAAAAATCCGATATTTTACACGGAGTTTGTTTAGATTATTGACAATTTGTTTTGTGTTAAGACCAGTTATCTCACGAAGATATAAGTAGATTGCCTTTTTGTTGTAAATCATCTTGTCTTCATCGATAGAATCGAGCAATATTTTAATTGCTTCAAGAACCTTTTTTTCGTTTTCTTTTAGATTACCAGTGTCCCAAGACTCAATCTCTGCCCATAATGACTTCCAGAACTCTAACTCTTCACGGTCTGAATGATATGGATTTGAAGTTGTAACAAGCTCATTATCAACTTCCTTTGGCATTTCATCATACAGAACCTCGGTTCGGGCTCGCTTGGCGTTTTTCTTAACCTTGTGAATAAACCAGTTCTTAGTGATAACTGAAAAATACGAAAAAGCTTTTGACCCCTTACTTGGGTCATACTTGTCAAGGATTGTTGTCAGCCAAACTTTACACTCGTCTTTGAGAGCGTCGATGTTTGGAAGAGTAGTAAATTTATAAGTGTATACAATTTTATCCACCATCTCGTCAAAGGCTGGACCTATCCAATCAACATAAAGTTGAGTTCTTACCTTTTGGTCGTCGGTGGCAACATATTCAATGATTGCATTTTCGTGGTCTTTGGTAAAGTAGTGCTTACCGGCTTTCCGCTTTCTTGGCATAAATTATTCTTCTTCTGCTTCTATATCTAAACCTTGTAGAATTGAAAGAAACTCTTCTGTTCGCTCTTTTGTGAATTTTGAGTGTTCCAACAATGCAACAAGTGTCTGGTCGCCAAAATACATTTCCATATTGTTAACCGAATCAAGATGTTCGTTAAATTCTTGATGCATCTGCACCAGACCCTCAAGGTTATCCCTGATAAATAAAATATAGTCTGTCTGAATTTTACGAACAAACCAAATCAACAACACATTAAGTGTTACGGACAGGCATAATGTAACAATAATAAACATTATTCAGGCTTCCAATCGCGCATATCTTTTTTATACGCTTTTACTTCTTTTTTTGTTTCTTTAATAAAATCATCTACAATTTGACCAGGCGTTGTTTTGTTGATCGTTTTTTTTGTGGAGTAGTTGATCTGTTGTGGGACACGTTCTAATAAACCTGTTTTCTCACATTTACTACCCTCATCAATTTCAAAACAATATTGAATACTTTCACTAAATGAATGTATTACTTCATATAATTTTTCGCACTGGTGGCATTTATAGACATATTTTGGCATTATTCGATTGCATCAACGAGCGCATCAAATACTGCACTAGTTTCCTCATCGTTGTCCGACATATCAACAACGGGAGGATTTTCAACAACAAGTCCATTATCAGTTGCTGTAAAATTAAATTCCTTCAAAACAGGAACAATGTCTGTCTGGTTAAGAAGTGAATTTTGTAGTGCGAGCATAAGTGCCCCAAGTGCTTGATCAGTAAGTTGCATTTTATCTCCTTTGGTATTATAATACCATATTTTATTAGTTTTTTAAATTATCGTGTGTAGTCGTCTTCTAATCTAACCACATCATCTAAATGTGGTGTGCTAACTTCGACTACCTCTACATCATTCTCAAGAGCGCCAAATCGGTGTATCTGTCCAGGCTCAACGTGAAATACCTCACCAGGGTGAAACCTCTGGATCTCACCAGAATCAGCGTAATTACATAGTGTGCCAGCTAAAACATAGAGTGTTTCTTCTTTAACATTGTGATACTGTTTGGAAAGTCGGTGACCGGCGCTAATGTGAAGAATTTTTCCTACATAGTTTGCTGTCTCTGCCCAAATAATTTCATAGCCCCAAGGCTTTTCTACTCTTCTCATTTAATTAATTCCTTCAGATCCTCATCATACATCATCTTTGCAAGACCTTCGAAATCAACTTTTGGCTCCCACCCAAGTTTTTCTTTTGCCTTAGTAGCATCACCAAGTAAAAGTGGAACCTCATGGGGTCTAAAAAGACGCTCGTCAATCCTAACATATTTGTCAATGTCAAGTCCGGCATAGTCAAAAACAACTTGTAAAAATTCTCTAACCGTGTGAGTCTCGCCAGTAGCCACAACGTAGTCATCAGGTGTTTCCTGTTGTGTCATCAACCACATCGCCTCCACATAGTCTCCTGCGAAGCCCCAGTCTCGCTTTGCGTCGAGGTTACCTAATAAAAGGTCATCTT
>MDSY01047344.1_pt1 | contig 14916 bp, 8 predicted proteins | sample 811131 | NCBI WGS metagenome assembly MDSY01 (sample SAMN05326643, study PRJNA326480) | marine metagenome | isolation source: seawater | place: Atlantic Ocean: South West | collected 2010 | reverse complement strand
CTTTGCGTATGGGATTACACCAGATTCGTAACGCTCACTCTTGATTCGAGTACGTGATTCTACTGCTTCAGACATAACAACCTCCTAAGGTTAATAATTCATGTTTTATGATTGCTGGATTATATATTTTCTAAATGAAAATATATCAAGCAAAATAGACTTTTCTATTTTTCTTTAAACTTGTATTTGAGTATAACATTGTAGCCGCACGTATTTTTTTAGTTTTACTTATACAAAGTATAAGTATTACTAATGTATGTAAGTACATTCTTCGAGCCCTCTAATAATTTGTTCTGTTTCGGTAATATTGCGCCCTAAACACTTTGCTTCTTTCTTCATAAGTATAATAACCTTAACAGCTTCTTTGGTAAACTACCCAAACATATTTCATTAATAGGTAAGTTAAAGATCTTTGGTTGTGCTAATAAATTATGTTATTTCCAATTCTATTTTGTAATATAAAATTCTATAAAATGCCAGGATCCAGATTTGAACTGGAGACACGAGGATTTTCAATCCACTGCTCTACCGACTGAGCTATCCCGGCTTTATTATTAATGTTTTTTCTTTCATATATATATTATTATATAAGCATGGTTTTGACAAGTATAAAAAATGACTTCTATTAAAAAATTATATCCTGGCTTGATATTTCGAAAATTGGCTAGTTTACAGCTGGCTATCGGACTCCTTTTTGTAATTGGCTTACTAATTTCAATTGGAACAATTATTGAACAAGATCAAAGTTTACTTTTTTACCAAGAAAATTATCCTGAAACGGCTCCACTTTTTAATTTTCTTGATTGGCGATTGATTGTTTCTCTAAATTTAAACAGGTTGTATACAACATCTTGGTTTTTGCTTATTTTATTCTTTTTTGCATCCTCCCTTTTATCTTGTACATTTACAACCCAGGTGCCAGCATTAAAAAAATTTAGGCTGTGGAAATTTACTAATACAGTTCCTCAGCTAAAAAAATTACCTATCAAAGATAAACTGGGAAGAAACTTAACTAACATTGCTATGTACAATCTACATGGTAATAATTTTCACATTTTTAGACAGAGTAAAAAAAACTATGCTTACAGTGGCTTATTAGGGCGTGTTGGGCCGATTATTGTCCATTTTAGTATTTTATTACTACTAATAGGTACAAGTTGGGGTTCATTGACCGGTTATACAGTACAAGAACTTATACCACGAGGGGAAATTTTCCACCTCCAAAATCTAATAAAGACTGGACCCCTAAGTTATATTAGCCAACAATTTTCATTAAGGGTAAATGATTTTTGGATTACTTATACTGAAGATAAAAAAACAAATCAATTTTATTCAGATATTTCAGCTTTAGATGCACAAGGTTCAGAATCAAAAAGAAAAACTGTTTTTGTAAATGAGCCCTTCAATTATGCTGGTTTAACTATCTATCAAACAGACTGGAGTATTCTTGGTATAAAAGTTCAATACAATGAGAACCCAATAGTCCAAATTCCTTTAAAGAAAATAACTGGCTCCGGGAAAACTTTTTGGTTAGGTTTACTAGAAATTAATGATAAAAGCGTGGATAAGTTAACTATCCTGCTGAATGATCTTACGGGAAGTGTTTACATTTATAATGTTCAAGGGCAATTGATTCAAAATGCAGCCATTGGGGATACAGTGAACTTGAAAAATAATACTACAATCCAAATACACGAATTTATTACAACTACTGGTTTACAAATTAAACAAGATCCAGGTATTAAGATTATCTATACTTCTTTTCTTCTTTTAATGTTTAGCATATACTTGAGCTTTTTATCATATTCACAGATTTGGGGCATTGAAAAAAAAGACGACTTTTTTCTAGCAGGAAAAGCCAACCGGGCCGTCCTTGCATTCCAAGAAGATTTTAAAAATTTTTTAAGGCAAACAAAGTAAGTAATTATGGGTTAAAATTAAAAAAAATTATTAATTTTTTTCATCAAACCTTATAATAGAACTTATATATTTATTAATATTCCATTTAAATTTACCAAGCTCAAAATATATGAAACGCTGGTTTAACGCATTATTGACTGTTACTATTTTTGCAGCAACACCTTCTATTACTTTCGCTGATGTAAGTGGTTTAGTTCCTTGTAAGGACTCTGCAGTATTTAAGCGCCGTTTAGACGGAAGTGTTAAAAAGTTAAATGGCCGGTTAGCGAACTATGAAAAAGGTACACCTGCTTATTTAGCTTTAGAGCAGCAAATTGAAAGGACTAAAGCTCGTTTTGAGAAATATGGGGAAAAGGGTTTATTATGTGGAACTGATGGTCTACCACACTTAATTGCTGATGGCCGATTAGATCACGCAGGTGAATTTGTTATTCCAGGCATTGGATTTCTGTATATTGCCGGTTGGATCGGTTGGGCTGGCCGTAGCTACCTACAATTTTCAAAGAAGCAAGATAAGCCTAATGAAAATGAAATCATTATTAATGTTCCTGTAGCAATTAGTATGATGTCTGCTGGTTTCCTTTGGCCACTAGCTGCTTGGAAGGAATTAGTTTCAGGTGAACTGATTGTACCAGCTGATGAAATAACAGTATCTCCTCGTTAAAGTATTTACTTTAACAGTTGTTATTTAATTTACGAACTCTTTTTATAAATTATTCATGGATAAAAATTTACTTAAGTATCTTTCGACAGCGCCTGTGCTTTTAACGGCTTGGATGAGCTTCACAGCAGGGTTCATCATTGAAATCCAGCGCTTTTTCCCGGACTCTTTATCATTCTAAACTTTAGTTAAACAAGAAGCCGCTTATAGGTTTTTTAAAGCGGCTTCAACTAAATTTAGTGTAATATGTACCCTCCCTTTTTTAATAAATTAAATAAATTATTAGTATTCTGTCTTAATTTCCCACTATTTCCAATTTGAATGGCGTAATGTTTAAAGAGCAAACTGGTATTTTATTCACTAATTCATACTACAAGTTAACTACCACGTTAAAAAATCAAAGCAATCTTCTCCTAGCAACTGATTTATTTCGTGATGAAGTAAAACGGGATTTATATAAAATAATCATTTCGGTTGTTGAAAAAAAGTTTTTAAAATTTGCAAAAAATAAAAAGAAAACATTAAAATTTAACGAGACAAAAAAAGTATTTCTAGAACTGGTAAATGAGTCGCTTGAAAAGTTTTTTAATGTTTACTACACACCTTTTCTAAAGATTGATAGCAATATTATTCAAAAATCACTCTATATAAAAACAACCTCTGAAGACTTGAATACACTTATTAACATTTTATTTTCATCATTTTTAAAAAAAGAATCAAAAGTATTTAAATTAACATTTGTTCCTATTTACCCAGCCCCTTCAGCAAATTTAATAGAATTACTTTTAGATAATTTGGTTGTTGAAGTTAGTAATTGTGTCGCGCGCGTAATTATAAATGAATTTTCATTGGTTCCTGATATTCGCCAAAACTGGTACAAATCAAACTTTCTTTCGATTCGAAACATAGAAAAATTTAAAAATAATTTAGCATGGCAAGACCGTACTATTGTTTTTATAAGACGGCCAAGGAATATTTATAACAGTGAATATGGTGTGTGGAGTATTAGAAGAAATGGTATTTATTATCGAGTCATTTATGCAAACCGTGTTAATCAATTGTTAAATTTAAATAAAGCGTCGTTAGTTATGGTAAATTACCTCGAATGCCAAGATTTTATTTTAGGCCGGCTAGATGAAACAATTTTTTTAGCCAGTCGAGGGACGCAATATTTTCTGACGTCCGTATTAGGGCAAGCATTTGGCTTAATTTGGAAAGGTATTGTTGAGGGTTTAAAAAAATGATAGTTTTTAATACTACAAGATTATAATTATTATAGTATAATTATATAAAATACTAAATTATCAACCTTCAAAAATGAACGTTCTTATTGGTTATATTATATTAATGACATTAATGTTTAGTTTAGCAGCCGGGCTTTTCTTTGGCTTAAAGACTATCCGTTTAATCTAGCTCTAAGCAAAAATTTAAAATCCTAAAATATCTCAATACTTTATTTATACCGTATTGAAAACAAAAAAAACGAGGTTAAAGAAATCCTCGTTTTACCCACAACAAAAACATTATATATTTAAGCGATATTTTTCATGGAGGCCAAACGTACATATATTCTTGGCTCACGCCGTTTAAGCAATATTTTTTGGGCTTTAACAGTAAGTTTAGGTGGTTTTGGCTTTTTTCTGACTGGTTTATCTAGTTATACAAAAGTGAACTTACTAATCTTTTCTGATGTGACTAAGATTCTTTTTGTCCCACAAGGTATTGTTCTATTATTTTACGGAACAGTTGGCACAATTTTAGGCCTATTTCTTTGCTTGACTATTTTCTGGGATGTTGGTTTTGGCTATAACGAATATAATAGAGAGTTACAACAAGTAGCCATTTTCCGTAAAGGATTCCCTGGTCAAAACCGTGAGCTTTTATTGAACTTTTCTTTTGATGAAATAAAGTCTATAAAGGTTCGTGTTAAAGAAGGCTTAAACCCCAAAAGACAACTACTACTTTGTTTAAAAGACAATCGAGAAATTCCATTAACAGGTGTTGATCAACCTATGGCTCTAAGTACTATTGAGAATGAAGCTGTAGGCCTTGCCAAATACTTGAACATCTATCTTGAAACAGAGTAGTAATACTTATTAAAGCTGTTAAAGTTCTATATTTAAAAGGGCGAACGACGGGAATCGAACCCGCGAATGCTGGAACCACAACCCAGTGCCTTAACCACTTGGCTACGCTCGCCATTACTTAATAATTAATTATACTAAGTATACTTAACATAAGCCAACCCAGAATTAGGTTTTAAAATGACTAAATAAGAAATCCTATGTACAATGGACTTTTGACTCTAATAGTTAGCTAATTAAAGAAGGAGTTTATTACATTGATAAATTATAAGGAAAAGATATTAGTTGTTGATGATGATGCTAATATACGCCAAATTTTAGAAGCTCGCCTTACCATTAGTGGTTATATAGTCTTATTAGCTAATGATGGGGAAGAAGCGTTAAAAGTATTTCGAAAAGAATCTCCTGACCTAATTATTTTAGACATCATGCTACCAAAAATTGGAGGATATGAGGTTTGTAAAGAATTAAGGAAAGGATCGTCAGTCCCAATTATTATGTTAACAGCACTCGGTGATATATCTGATCGTGTTATGGGGTTAGAATTTGGTGCTGATGACTATGTTTTAAAGCCCTTCTCACCAAAAGAGTTAGAGGCGCGCGTTCGTTCAGTTTTACGTCGGATTAAAAAACCACCTGAAGCTAAAATTTTACACGAAAATCAGCTATTACAAATAGGTAATTTAATTATTGATACAAAAAAGAGACAGGTTTTAAAAGGAAGTAAACGTATTCGCCTCACCGCAATGGAGTTTAATCTGCTGGAATTACTTATAAACCAAGCTGGGGAAAGGCTTTCACGCTCATACATATTAGATAGCGTCTGGGGTTATACTCCGCAGCGTTATGTCGATACTCGTGTTGTGGATGTCCATATTTCAAGATTACGAGCCAAGCTGGAAGAAGACCCAAGTAATCCTGACCTGATATTAACTGCAAGAGGAACAGGCTATATGTTTCAAAATTTCTATCCTGGGGTAAGGTAATGGAAAATTTATATTCTTTTTCATTAACCTTACTATTAATTGCCATCAATAAAACGTATCCATTATAGTAATAAGACTTGAACCACTTCGCTAACCATTAAATTACTTTTAATACTGCTAGTGTAAGAAGTTGGTGAATATATTAGTTTCAAACTTTAGATTAGGCAATAAAAACTTGAAAACTAAAAAAATAATGTTTAACACAACTAAAGACATTTATAGGTATTTATTACCAAATTTACTAGACATACAACGTTCTAGTTATTGTTGGTTTCTTGAAAAAGGTCTCCTAGAGGAATTAAGTAATTTTTCTGTAATACGTGACTTCTTAGGGGATTTAGAACTAAATTTTGCAACAAAATTTTATAAGGTTAAACAACCAAAATATACTCTAGATGAAGCAAAAAGGAGGGATACAACTTATAGTATAAGAATTTTTATTCGTGCAGAGTTGTATTATGCAGATACTCCAAAGCCACAAGAAGATTCAGTTTTTCTTGGCGATATTCCCTTAATGACTAATGAAGGAACATTTTTAGTCAACGGTATTGAACGAGTTATTATTAATCAAATCGTTAGAAGCCCTGGAATTTATTATAAAAGTGAATTAGATAAACAAGGTTATAAAATATACACTGCCAGCTTAATTGCAAATCGTGGGACCTGGATAAAATTCGAAATTGATAAAGATGATCTTATCTATGTAAAAATTGATAAAGCAAAGAAATTCTCCGCTTATCTCTTCCTCCGCGCAGTAAATCTCGAAAATTATGAAATCTTTGATGGTATAGATAATCTTACTTATTTCCGCTTAACTAGTAGCTTCCAAGAATTACTTGATAAAGAAGAATGTTTATTGCAAGTATATAATAAATTACGGCCAGAAGAACCGGCCACCCTGAAAAGCTGCCAACAGTTACTTTATTCGAAATTTTTCGATTCAAAACGATTTGACTTAGGCTCTGTTGGGCGACACAAATTAAACCAAAGACTAGATTTAACAGTTAGTGATGATGTTCGAGTTCTAACACCGCAAGATATACTTAGTATTGTCAATATGTTAGTCAATTTCCGGACGACACCTACACCAAGCGATGATATTGACCATTTAGGTAACAGAAGAGTACGTTCAGTTGGAGAATTACTTACAAACCAAGTTCGTATAGGTTTAAACCGTTTGGAGCGTATTGTCCGCGAAAGGATGGCTATTTGTGAGCAAGATAAGTTACGTGTTAAGACATTAGTAAACCCGAAACCACTTGCCTCCTCGATCCGTGAATTTTTTGGTTCCAACCCACTATCACAGTTTATGGACCAAACAAACCCTTTGGCAGAATTGACCCATAAAAGACGTCTTTCTGTATTAGGACCAGGCGGTATTGCTCGGGACCGTGCAGGCTTTGCTGTACGTGATATTCATCCTAGTCAATATGGCCGCATTTGCCCTGTGGAAACACCAGAGGGTCCAAATGCAGGTTTAATTGGGTCTTTAGCAACCTATGGTCAAGTTAATTCATATGGTTTTATTGAAACTCCTTTTTATCGCGTAGAGCAGGGGCAAGTATTAAATAATTCTTTGCCAATTTACTTAGATGCAATAAATGAAGATAAATTTCATTTGGCGCCAGGGGATTTAGCAACAGATAGTGATGGTTTTCTACAAAGTAAGTTCGTTCCCGTACGCTATAAGCAAGAGTTTATTACAGTACCTTTAGAAAAAGTTGACTATATAGCAGTATCTCCAATCCAAGTAGTTTCTTTAGCGACTTCAATGATTCCTTTTCTTGAGCATGATGATGCAAACCGTGCATTGATGGGATCAAACATGCAGAGACAGTCAGTCCCACTCTTATATTCTGAAGCCCCCCTTGTTGGTACTGGTTTAGAAGGTCAAACAGCACGTGACTCAGGGATGGTTGTCCTTAGTTTGACTAATGGTAAAGTAAAAGCATTTAGTGAGGGGAATATTTATGTCAATGACTATAAAGGAAATGATATAGTTTACTACTTGATGAAGTACCAAAGGTCGAATCAAGATACATGTATTAATCAAAAGCCTATCGTACACATTAAAGAAAAAATATGTGTAGGGCAAGTTATTGCCGATGGTGCTTCAACCGAGGGAGGTGAATTAGCAGTTGGGCAAAACATTTTAATTGCTTATATGCCTTGGGAAGGATACAATTATGAGGATGCATTCGTCATAAATGAACGATTAATATACGACGATATACATACTTCAATCCACGTTGAAAAATTTGAAATTGAAGCACGTCAAACTAAGCTTGGGGCAGAAGAAATTACACGTGATTTACCTAATATTAGTGATCGGTTACTTTCTAAATTAGACGAAAATGGTATTGTGCATATTGGGTCCTGGGTTGAATCTGGTGATATTTTAGTAGGAAAGTTGACACCTAAGGGTGATTCAGACTATCTTCCTGAAGGAAAACTTCTAAGAGCCATATTTGGAGAAAAGTCTAGGGATGTCCGTAACACTTCACTAAAATTACACCATGGTACTTCAGGCAGAGTTTTAGATATTAAGATATTTTCACGCTCAAAGCGGGATGAATTAGCTCCTGGTACAAATGAAGTAATAAAAGTTTACTTAGCCCAACTCCGAAAAATACAAATCGGTGACAAAATGGCTGGGCGACATGGAAACAAAGGTATTATATCTAAAATTCTACCACGGCAAGATATGCCTTATCTTCCCGATGGTACACCGGTTGATATTCTATTAAACCCATTAGGTGTACCATCTCGAATGAATGTGGGCCAGATTTTTGAGTGTTTATTAGGGCTGGCAGCGGAACATTTAAATGCCCGCTTTAAAGTTATCCCATTTGATGAAATGCATGGTGTTGAAGCATCACGTGGTCTTGTTAATAAAAAGCTACGGGAAGCATCATTAATTAAAAACCCTTGGCTCTTTTCTTCATCCCACCCTGGGAAAATGGTACTTACAGATGGGCAAACGGGCCAGACATATGATAACCCGATTACTGTGGGCCGTGCCTATGTATTAAAACTAGTCCACTTAGTGGATGATAAAATCCATGCCCGATCAACTGGGCCTTATTCACTTGTAACGCAACAACCACTAGGAGGAAGAGCTCAACAAGGTGGCCAACGATTAGGTGAAATGGAAGTTTGGGCTCTTGAAGCTTTTGGTGCAGCCTATACTTTACAGGAATTATTGACAATAAAATCTGATGATATGCAGGGCCGTAATGAAGCTTTAAATGCAATTGTAAAGGGTCATCCAATCCCTAGGCCAGGAACCCCAGAATCTTTCAAAGTTTTATTGCGAGAATTGCAAGCTCTTTGCCTTGATATAGCTGCTTATAAAATTGATAAGAAGGCAGCACCAGGTACTAACGATACGGAAGTTAATTTAATGTCAGAATTTCAAACTACTGTATAAAAATTTGAGACTAATTTTTGGTCCTTTTTTATACAAAGGTAAAACAATTAAAGTGGCTGCTGCTTTAAATGCCTTAATTTGTTAAATTAAAAAAAAATCGTAACGATGGAAAGATCTTTTGACTATTTAAAAATTAGTCTTGCTTCACCAGAGCGGATACGGGAATGGGGAGAACGGACTTTGCCAAATGGCCAAGTAGTTGGTGAAATTACAAAACCAGAAACAATCAATTACCGTACACTAAAGCCTGAAATGAATGGTTTATTTTGCGAGCGTATTTTTGGGCCAGTAAATGATTGGGAATGCCATTGTGGAAAATATAAAAGAGTAAGGCACAAAGATATTGTGTGTGAACGCTGTGGGGTTGAAGTAATTGATTCGAAAGTGAGACGCCACCGTATGGGTTTCATTACATTAGCTTCGCCTGTGACACATGTTTGGTATGTAAAGGGACGCCCAAGCAAAATAGCTTTATTGTTAGGTCTCTCATTGAAAGATTTAGAACAAATCGTCTATTTTAATTCCTACGTTATCATTAACCCTGGTGAAAATACAAAACTAAAATATAAACAATTACTCAGTGAAGCTGATTGGGCAGCTCTAGATTATTCTAACAGTCCCGAAACAGATATTCAGATTTCAATTGGTGCAGAAGCAATTAAAACTCTACTAAAAGAAACAGATATTAAAGCTCTTGAAAAAGAACTTAGAGAAAGTATACCAGCTGCAAAAAAACCAGATAAATTGATACGACGTCTTCGCGTGGTGGACCAATTCTTGAGATCAAAATTTGATCCATCATGGATGGTTCTTGACATATTACCTGTGCTGCCACCTGATTTAAGGCCGATGGTTCAGTTAGATGGTGGTAGGTTTGCTACCTCAGATTTGAACGATTTATATAGAAGAGTTATAAACAGAAACAATCGTTTAGCTCGTTTACAAGAGATTATTGCTCCAGAGCTTATTATTCGAAATGAAAAGCGGATGTTACAAGAAGCCGTTGATGCACTTATCGATAATGGTAAAAGGGGCCGTGCTGTTGTAGGGTTGAATAACCGCCCACTTAAATCATTAAGTGATATTATTGAGGGAAAACAGGGACGGTTTAGACAAAATCTTCTTGGAAAACGTGTCGATTATTCCGGTCGATCAGTCATAATTGTTGGGCCAGAACTAAAATTAAACCAATGTGGTTTACCTCGTGAGATGGCAATCGAGCTTTTTCAACCATTTGTTATCCACCGTTTAATAAGTGAAGGTTTAGTCAATAATATCAAAGCAGCAAAAAATATAATACAGAAAAATGAACCATTGGCTTGGGAAATTTTAGCACAAGTTATGGAGGGTCACCCTGTTCTTTTAAACCGTGCACCAACTTTACACCGCTTAGGTATTCAAGCGTTCGAGCCTATTCTAGTAAATGGCCGCGCAATAAAATTACACCCTTTAGTGTGCCCAGCGTTTAATGCAGATTTTGACGGGGATCAAATGGCTGTTCATATTCCTCTATCTTTGGAAGCGCAAACAGAGGCACGTTTATTAATGTTAGCACCAAACAATTTCTTATCACCTGCCACTGGAGATGCTATTTTAACTCCAAGTCAAGATATGGTTTTGGGGTGCTTTTATTTAACAGTCAATAACCCATCCCAACAGTTAAAAACTCCGCACTATTTTGCAAACTTTGATGATGCTCTGCTAGCTTACCAACAATCGCAAATTAGTTTACACACATTCGTTTGGGTACGCTGTACGGAAGATCCAGTGGAATTAAAAGATAAAGATCTTGCTGCAGGGTTAGAAATTGGAAATTATAAATTTTATCCTGAGATTGACTTAAAAGTTAGAATGGAACATGATAATGGAGTTAAATACATTCGGACAACCCCAGGAAGAATTCTTTTAAATGAAGCTTTTAAATAACAATATGGTTGATAAACAACATGTTTTTAAGAATACGCTGATAAATAAAAGCAAGCTAAAAGATTTAATGTATAATGCTTTTAAAAATTATGGTATTGTTAAATCTTCAATTATCGCTGACCGACTAAAAAACTTAACCTTCCACTATGCAACGAAATCTGGGATTTCTCTTAGTGCCGAAGATCTTCGTGTACCTTATAAAAAACGTGAATTAATTGGGTTGACAAATAATGAGGTCGAACGGACTAATAGAAAATATGACACTGGAATAATTACAAATGTTGAGCGTTTTCAAAAAACAATTGATATTTGGAATAATGCAAATAATTTTTTAAAAGACGAAGTTGTAACGTATTTTCGAGAAAGTGACCCCCTAAATCCTCTTTACGTAATGGCATTTTCTGGTGCCAGAGGAAACATTTCGCAAGTGCGCCAGTTAGTTGGGATGCGTGGTTTAATGGCTGATCCACAAGGACAGATTATCGATTTACCAATCCGCAGTAATTTTAGAGAAGGTCTAAATGTTACAGAGTATATTATTTCATCTTACGGGGCAAGAAAAGGTTTAGTTGATACAGCACTTAGAACAGCAGATTCTGGTTACTTAACTCGTCGTTTAGTGGATGTGGCCCAAGATATCATAGTTAGGGAATATAATTGCCAAACAAAAGAAGGTATTACTCTTGAGGAACTATTTAACAAAGATACTGTTAATTTATCCTTTGAAGAACGGCTAATCGGTCGCGTATTGGTTACTCCTCTTTACATTAAGGATAAATGGGAATATGAAATAACCCCAGAAGTTCTTAATGAACTTGACCTTAAAAACTCATTCCAACAACACAGGAGACTAAAAGTCCGTTCACCTTTAACTTGTGATTCTATACGGTCCGTTTGCCAACAATGTTATGGTTGGCATTTAGCTTATTCAAAATTAGTTGATTTAGGGGAGGCTATTGGAATAATCGCAGCCCAATCAATTGGTGAACCAGGGACGCAATTAACCATGCGGACATTCCACACTGGGGGTGTATTTTCTGGTGAATTAACTCGCCAAGTCCGCGCCCCTTTCAAGGGTACTATCCATTACCAAGCAGCCGATTCCAAAGCTTTCTTGTTTAGGACTATACATGGAGATATGGCATTCCGGCTGGTAAGAGACCTAACTTTATATATAACAAATAGTTTAGGGACCAGAATTAGTTTCGACATTCCGAAAGATAATGTCCTATTAGTGAACGATAAGCAGAAAGTTTATGCAAACCAAATAATTGCAGAAATAAAAAAAGACGGCACTAGTATTATATTAGAGGAAGAGAAAAAAGATATCTATACAGAATTTAGTGGTGAAGTTTTTTTCAATGATATATTTCAAAAAACAAATAGTACCCAAAAAAATATTAGGGCTCAAAATACAAAAGCAGGTTTGATTTGGGTTCTCCAAGGTACTTTATATTCATTACCACGTTTTACAAATTTCCGTACAAAAGTTGGAACTGTTTTATCTAAAGATCGTGTCCTAACAAAGGGTCATATTTTGAATAACTATTCAGGGTTTGCTCAATTAAGTTTAAACTCAAAAGCACGGAGAATAGACATCTGCCATTTTTCTGTATCTTTAAAAAATGTAATAGTTCAGCAGGATGAAAATCAAAACTATATTTTAACTATAATTAGTAAAAGAAAGAGGCATAATTTTGACCTAGGGGATGTTTTTGATAGGGTTTTAAAGCATGGGGAAACTTTGGCTACTTTAAAAACAGATGCTTATAAAACAAAAACAAGTGGTTTTGTTACTTATGATTTAGATAAACCACAAATATCTAAAAAGAGAAAAAATATAAAGAAAATATTTTCTGGGTTTTTGTATTGGGTTCCTGAAGAAATATATAATCCAAATACTCTTACTCATTTTTTCCCGAGCCCAAAAGTAAAACACGGGCGGTTTATCCCAGATGGTTTTGAAGTTGGGCCTAAGGTTTTTTCAAAAACAAAAGGATTAGCTGAAGTAGATGAACTTGAAAATGAGATCCGGATTAAACCAGGTGAACTTTATGATATTAATGAATTAAAACTCCCAAACTTTGAAAACTATTCACGTTTTGTTAAACCAGGGGAATTTATAATTCCTGGTAAAGTTATTGCCCAACGTTTAGTTTACTTAGAATTTTTGGAAATTTTTGGCAACAAATATTTATTAGTACGACCAGTTAAAACCTTTTCTATCCCACGCGAAAAACCGTTTCTATTACAACAAGATGCGATCCCGAAATTTGGAGCTAATTATTTAAAAGTCAAACCAGTAACACGTATTTTTTACAGGAATTGGGAAAAAATTCAGTCCCAGGATGGTGTAAACCTTCTCCAAACATTCCTTTTATTAGATCTAAAAAACGAAATCAGTAACTTACAGACAAAGCTTTCAATCCAACAGCTTGGAGACTTTATTTTTGGATACCGCTTACTTAATAAAAAACCACATTTACTACGTATATCTACATATGAGTTCATAAATGTTGAAAGCTTTATGCCTAAAAATTTAGATAAAGACTTAACAATGTCTGTGGTTCCATTAGTTAAAGAGCGTCAATATGTCCATAGAAGAACACCCCTTGCTCGGATTACAACAACAGTTAATCGGTCAGGTATTGTTGCTGCTGTCCGTAGCACGAAAGATAATTATAAAGAAATGTTGTTCTTGGGTAACAGGGACTTTAAAAAGGTAACAATTGACGTTGGGCCAGAGAAGTTAAAAGTTTCCCGAGGTGATTTAGTCCGTTTAGGAAGTTATTTAACTGATAAGTTACAATCTCCATATTCAGGGCAAATTTATGAGATACAAGAAAAACAAATCATAATTAGGCTTGGTCGACCTTATCTGGTTTCGGACGGAACAATACTACAAACAGCTTCAGGGTCGTTAGTAAAAACGAACGATACACTAGCTACATTAGTTTATGAAAAGTTAAAGACAACGGATATTGTCCAAGGTTTACCTAAAGTAGAAGAAATTTTAGAAGCTAGAAAAGTGGAAGATGCTTGTATTTTAGCACCTGTGCCTGGCTATGCTTTTTTACGCCTCAATTCAAATGAATTGGCTGAAAAGGGTAATATGTATACAATACAAATTGTCAACACATTAGGCAAGAGTGTAAATATACCAATTAGTGCAGGGACAAAAGTTAATTTTTCAAATGGTGAATATGTTAATATCACTGAGCCATTAACGGATGGCCCAATAAGCCCACACACCAAACTTGAATTATTGTTCAACTATTTTAGATCCGTATTCCAACTTAATGATTACAAAGCTTTTAAAAAGGCGATAAAACTTATACAGTTATTTTTAGTCAATGAAGTCCAAAAAACTTATTTTTCACAAGGTGTGAGTATTGCCGATAAGCACGTTGAAATTATCATTAGGCAAATGACTTCAAAAGTTTGTATTGAAGAAAGTGGTTCTACAACACTTTTACCAGGAGAAATAATTGATCAAAAAAAGGCTGAGCTAATTGTAAAAGCAACTTTTTCAAATTTAGAAACACCACCTTCTTATAGACCAGTATTACTTGGTATTACGAAAGCTTCATTAAGTAGTGACAGTTTTATTTCAGCGGCTAGTTTCCAAGAAACAACGCGCGTCCTTACTGAAGCTGCTATTGAAGGGAAGAAAGATTGGTTAACTGGTCTAAAAGAAAATGTAATTATTGGCCGATTAATTCCTGCAGGTACTGGATTTAATTTCCGTAAAAATCAAGAAATGATAGAGCGTGAAATTTTCGAAATTGATGTTGTTTTTAATAAGGAAATGAGAAACAACCTTGTGAATTCAAGGTTACCCCGCTCTGAACTAAATTCAATGAAAACAATTGATGAAATTTTCCAGGAAATGTAAAATTTGGGACTTAG
>MDSY01123443.1_pt1 | contig 14917 bp, 13 predicted proteins | sample 811131 | NCBI WGS metagenome assembly MDSY01 (sample SAMN05326643, study PRJNA326480) | marine metagenome | isolation source: seawater | place: Atlantic Ocean: South West | collected 2010 | reverse complement strand
CATATATTTACAAAAAAGAAAAAGGATTTTATAAGCAAGTTCAGCTTACTTCTGGACAAAATCACGCTGCAGGCTTAAGCAATCCAAGTTTTTTTACTTTTGATGACGATGATAAAGATGTAAATGTTGGTTTTGATGTAGCAGTTAGTCCACAAAATCTTATTGCTTTGGGAGCAATGAATTCAGACTTTGGCAGCAGTGCTGTTGCAATACTGCACCCAAATGATACACTAACAAACTGGACTGTAAATGATATAGTAACTGGAGCGGCAGATGCACTGGATACTATAAATCTTGGTCGAAGCATAGCTTTTGACAAAGAAGTTAGCGGAACAACACAATGGTTCGCTGCTGGAGCGCCACTTCATAGTCCCAGCGGCGAGTTGGGTATGGTGCAGGTCAGGTACGGAACTAAAGGCGAAGTAAATAGTTTTGCGGGTTATGAGTTACCAAAGTCAAATACTGAACTACCAGGATCTGCCGTTCATGATGTAAATGAAAGATTTGGAACGTCAGTAGCGATACATAATGGGCGGATCGTAGTCGGCGCACCAGGTTACTCTGATCAATCTGGAGTTGCCTATGTTTATGCCGCTGATGGTACAGGCCCACACACAAGCAGCGCTTCATGGGTTGAAGTTGCCCAATTAACAGGGCTTGAGGCTGAAATTGGAGATGCTACTCCTGCTTTTGGTCAATCTGTTGATATATATAGCAACACTATAGTTGTTGGAGCGCCCAGTGGGTTAGTCAATAACCAAGGATGCGCAGTTGTTTTCACAACTGACCAAACCTACAGAGGATGGTCTTTTGCAGCCACCTTATCTGCATCAGATGCAGCCAATGGTGATCTTTTCGGACATGCGGTATCAATGCCAAATAGCAGCACAATTGTTGTCTCCTCACCGAAAGATAATTATGACTCTGTTAATAACGGCGGTTCTGTATATGTTTTTACAGGCGCGGGAATTAATTGGACAGAAACGCAAAAAATAAAATATACTGGTTCAATTAGCCACGATGAGTTTGGTCGTTTTAATACTAGCTTAGCAACAACACAAAAAGATATCTTTGTCGGGGGGGAGCCACTGGCGGCAGCAACAGAAAAAGTTATTCGCTATAGAATATAACAAGTTTTAGTGTAATATATTATGGTGACAACACCAACATTAAGCATTAAAAATTTAATAAAACAATGGCTAGAAAATCTGCTATCAAGGCGGTGTCTAATGCTGACGTTATTTGCGAAACTGACGAAAACAACATAATAGACTGCATGTCTTCTTTGAAAAAGAAAAAAATAAAATTAAACCCAGTAAAATTTACTGAAAAACAAAAACAATTTTTGAAATTATCGATTGCCAAAGATACGAAAATGATGTTTGTACGCGGTCCCGCTGGTACGAGCAAAACTTATTTAGCTGTATATACTGCACTTCAACTTTTCAATATTAACAACGATTATGATATTATGTATGTTCGTACTATTGCTGAAAGTGGTGAAAAAGGCTTGGGCTCGCTTCCAGGAGACGTTAATGAAAAGTTTAATCCTTTTATGATGCCATTAAATGATAAGCTCGAAGAAATGATAACTTCACAAGAAAGAAACTTTTTAGAACAAAAGAAAATCATAAATGCTATGCCTATAAATTATTTGCGCGGCTCAAACTGGATTAACAAAATTATTATTGCAGACGAGTCTCAAAATTTTACCGCAAAAGAGTTAACAACTCTAATAACAAGGCTAGGAGAAAATAGTAAATTATTTATTTGCGGTGACCCTATGCAAAGTGACATTAATGGTAAAAGCGGGTTTAAAACTATATCAAATCTTTTTAATGATCAAGAATCTAACGAAAAAGGTATATATTGTTTTGACTTTTATAAGGAGGATATTGTAAGAAGCGAGATACTTAAATTTATTGTTGGTAAGCTTGAAAAACTACAAGAAATTCCTGCTCCAGCTAAAAAAAGAGCCACAAGACAAAATAAAAGTGTAAACACTAAACGTTCAAGTTAGAAATATTTTAAAAAATATATAAAATAAAATATGCCATTTAGATACTGTACACAATGTGGTTTTAAAAACGTTTATACTTTAAACGAGGCAAAATTTTGTGCTGGTTGTGGGCAATCACTGAACCAGGCGACAGCAGGCAACGAACCACAAACCACGAACGCACCTCACCTGCAATCAGCACAAGCTAATTTAGAAGAGCCAGCGGATATTCCAAATATTTCAAAATTAGAATACTCTGTTGATGTTGGTGCAAACAATAAGACCACTATTGGTCAAATTATCAATTCAAAACAATCTTCATCTGAAGGTACGAGGATCTCAAATACTAGTCAAGCTTCAAAAAGAATGACTCGAGAAGAAATTGAAGCAGAAACTATGAGAGAGTGTCAAAGTGCTCGTAACAGACCTTTAGGTGATTAATGCCTTGCAAAAAGAAATATAAGTACGAAGACAAAGTCGAAATTATTGACGCAGAGCTTCAAAAAAGAAAACACAAGTGGCATTTAAATGCACTTGCATGGTTTGATTTCGAAGACGTTGAGCAGATAATAAGATTTCATATTTTTAAAAAGTGGGATCAATGGGATCAGTCAAGAAATCTTGAACCATGGATTAATAAAATTATTTCTAACCAACTTAAAAATATTCTAAGAAATCATTACAGTAACTTTGCGCGACCATGCTTAAACTGTCCATTTAATGAATCAGAAGAAGAAGGCGGAGGCGAAAACAGTTGCTCATTCACGCCAAGCAAAAAACAATGTTCTGAGTGCAAGCTTTATGCTAAATGGGAAAAAAGTAAAAAGCATGCGTATGATATTAAGCTGCCATTGGCGCTTGAAAATCACCAACAAGAAGTATTTTCTATTTCAACAACAGAGTTTAATTTTGGTGACTCTATAAAAAAACTACACATTGAAATGAAGTTGATATTAAATACAAAACATTATAAAGTTTATGAAGATTTGTTTATTAAAAATTTGCCAGAAGATGAAGTTGCAAAAGATCTTGGTTATACCACTAATGAAAAAAATAGAAAAGCTGGATACAAACAAATTAAAAACTTAAAAAAGATGTTTAAAGAAAAAGCTATTTTGATTATTAAGGAAAAAGACATTATAATAACAAATGAGTGAATTAACTGAAGAACAAAAAAAGTTAATTGCAGAAAACTATAAATCCATACCAGACTTAACACGGCTAACCCAAATAGTATCGGGTGATGATACTATTGATGGCAGAAGTAAAATTGGCAGATCTATCAGAAAGTTCATGGTTGATCAGGGTTTGAACTATCAAACTTCTAAGCACGCAAAAGTTGAAGAAATAGTTTTAACACATGAAGAAAAAGAATTTTTAAATTCTCATGCTGGCCAAGATATGTCAAGTATACAATTAGCGGAGTTGTTGTGGCCAAATAAAGAAATAAAAAAACTTTCAAAAGAGCAAAGAGTTGTTGCAGATTATATCAAGAATCATCACCCAGATTTTGTAAAGTCAGAAGAAAGCGCGGTGGGCACAAAATATAGTCCGCCTAAAGCTTTATCAAGGTCAATCAAAAAGATAAATGACTTTGCGGGTAAAGATCTTGATGAAAACAAACTGCAAATGCAAGACAGAAAAGCTGCAGAGAATCTAATGAACTTTTTGTCAAGCCCTAGATTTTTACAAGTGATTAACAACTATGGATCGCAAGAAGATAGAGAGCTATTTGAAGCAGAGTTTGTAAGATGCGTTTGGGATAAGCCAGATTTAACGTCCGACGAAATTAACTTGTACATCAATGTATGTATGGATTATATAAACCTAAAACATATTGAACAGCAAAAGGCTAAATTAAATATGATGTTTGATGATGCCCAAGATCAACAAGAGTTTACGATTCGCTTAACAGAGATTCTAAAGACTAAAAGCGAAGAATATAATCAATGCGCATCACGTATGGACAAATTGATCACTAAATTAAATGGTGATCGTGCAAAACGTGTCGCATCTAGGAATCAACAGAACGCTAGTATTTTAAATATTGTTCAACTTTTTCAAGAAGAACAAGAGCGCGGGATTATGGTTAAGATGGCTGAAATGCAAAAGAAAGTCGTACGCAAAGAAGCAAATGAACTTGAATCTATGGGCGAATGGAAATCAAGAGTTTTAGGAGTAAGAAAAGACGATGTCATTTAACTGTAAGGAATGTGGTAAGGATTTTGGCTCTGAGGCGGCGCTTCACCGTCACCTAAAGGGCCATGATATGACACTTGCGGATTATTATACAAAACATTTTCCAAGAAAGAATTTATTAACTGGTGACCCTTTGCCATTTAAGAACAAGAAGGATTATTTTGCAAAAGATTTTTCTACATACAGTCAACTGTTGAAATGGTGCCACCATTCAGATGTTAACGAAGTTAAAAAATATACTTTGAAAAAACTGAAAGAACGCATACAAGAAAAAGAATTAAAACTTGGCCCAACACACTTAGAACTTTTATTAAGTGATTTGCCCACAATAGACATTTACAAAAAGTTTTTCACAAGTTATTCTCATGCCTGTAGTCAGGCTGGAGTGCGTCCAATGCTATATAGAAACTTAGATGAAACGTTTTTTACTCAAGAAGGTTTTGACAACTTAGAAATAGTTATTGACACACGCGAGAACAATCCACTACCTTTCAAAAATACTAAAAAGTTTGCATTAGACTTTGCGGATTATACCGCAAGTGGCGCTAAATATGATTATACATTTGTAGAAAGAAAAAGCGAATCAGATTTTAAATCTACAATGTCGTATAACTTTCCGCGGTTTAGAAAAGAAATGGCAAGAGCAAAAGCGATGGACAGTTATGTGTTTGTTGTGGTTGACAGCAGTATACAAAAAATTAAAAAACAAAATCACTTTTCTCCACATCCTGCAAACTTAAAATTTATTTTTCATAATATGAAAGCATTATGTCACGAGTTCCCAGAAACATGTCAATTTGTTTTCTCTGGTAATAGAACTTCTTCGATGGATTTGATTCAAAGAATTTTATATTTTGGAAGAAAGATATGGTATTCTGATTTACAATATCACATAGACGCAAGAAATTATGGCTTGGCAAGAAGGCAATCAAAAAAGAAGACTCAGCAAAACTCGCGATATAAACAAAGAGCTTCTTGAAGGTGATCTTGGTTTCTTAGAAGAAAAAGAAGCCAAGCTTTTACTGTATAAGTTCTTGCGAGAAAACACAACTTTTGCAGCAGATTTATTGATGGGTATAAAACTTTTTCCGTTTCAGCATATGTCTGTAAAGGCCATGTTTGAAACAGATTATTTTATGGGCGTGTGGTCCCGTGGTATGTCAAAGTCTTTTACAACCGCTATTTTTGCTGCGCTCGATGCTACATTGAATCAAGGAGTTGAAATAGGGATACTTTCTAAATCTTTTAGGCAGGCAAAAATGATCTTCAAAAAAATAGAAGATATTGCAGCAAAGCCTGAGGCAGCGTTATTTGCTCAGTGCATCACAAAGAAAAGTAAGAGTAATGATGAATGGTTGCTAGAAATTGGCAGTTCAAGAATACGAGCGTTACCATTGGGTGATGGTGAGAAACTACGCGGTTTTCGTTTTCATAGAATCATTATTGACGAATTTTTGCTCATGCCAGAAAGAATTTACAATGAAGTTATTGTGCCATTTTTATCTGTGGTAGAAAACCCAACACAGCGTGAGGATTTATATAACCTTGAAACAGATTTAATTAAACAAGGAAAAATGACTGAAGCAGAAAGATATGTTTGGCCAAACAATAAACTTATAGCACTTTCTTCTGCGTCTTACAAATTCGAGTATATGTATAAATTATACAGTCAGTTTGAAAACTTAATCTTTAATCAAAGCTCAAAAGACACTGCGCATAGAACAATTATGCAATTTTCATATGACTGTGCTCCTAAACAGTTGTATGATCAAAACTTAATTAATCAAGCAAAAGCAACCATGAGTGAGTCTCAGTTTGATCGCGAGTTTGGAGCAAAGTTTACAGACGACAGTAGTGGTTATTTTAAGATTTCAAAAATGGCAGAATGTACTGTACCAGATGGAGAAGACCCCTCTATTGAAGTCGCTGGTGAGCCTGGCGCAGAATATTTATTAGCCTTCGACCCAAGCTGGGCAGAAAGTGAAAGCTCTGATGATTTTGCCATACAAGTTTTAAAATTAAATAAAGAAAAACAAATTGGTACCGTTGTTCATAGTTATGCACTGTCTGGCGCAAACATGAAAGAGCATATTCGATATTTTCATTATCTACTTACTAACTTTAACATTGTGATGGTTGTAGGCGACTATGCTGGTGGCGTACAGTTTTTAAGCGCATGTAATGAGAGCGAAACATTTAAGAAGGACAAAATTAATTTAGGAATTATTGACGTTCCATTTGAGCATTCTGAAAGTTACAGACAAGATCTACAAAACGCTAGAAATTCTTACAACATAAAAGAAAAAAAGATTTGCTATTTAAGAAAACCTACAAGCAATTGGATTCGACAGGCTAACGAGTTATTACAATCTAATTTTGATCATAAAAGGATATTTTTTGCGTCAAGAGCTATTGACGACTCGTATCAAAACCAAAAAAGAAAACATATACCAATTGACACATTAAAATATCTACGTTCTGGTGATAGTGAAAAAATGGGCAGAGAAGCAAAAATGATTGATTTCATTGAACATCAAACTGACATAATTGATCTAACAAAAGTAGAGTGCGCACTTATACAAATAACAACTACCTCTCAGGGCACGCAAACCTTTGACCTACCGCCTAATCTCAAAAGGCAATCTGGCAGAGATAAAGCTAGAAAAGATAGCTACTCAGCTTTAGTATTAGGCAACTGGATGGTAAAAACATATTTTGATATGATGAACTTTAAACAGGAATCCGTTCAATCTACTTTTACTCCCATGTTTATAAACTAAAAGTAACTTTTTTAACTTTTAAAAGTTAACATTCATAACTTTCGTGTAACTAAAACAAATGGCCTCTAAAAGAAAATATACAAAGAAATCGGAATATTGGAATAAATTTGGTAAAGCTAGCTCTATTGAAGAAACTCTAGCTAATAATCCTTTGTTACAAAATAGCACGTATTCTCCTAGTATTGAGGGAGAACCATACATTGGCTCAACCGCAAAAGCGTCCTATGTTAGAGGTGGAGGAGATCCTGCGGTAAGAACCCGCTCAAATAGAATTCATAGAGTTCCTCAAAGAGACCAATACACGAATATCCGCGATGGATTGCTGCCATATGATTATGCAGTTAGCGGCATTAATGTTAGAGAAGCTATCGAACTTTGTCAAAAAGCATATGCGAATGTGGCTATTTTTAGAAACGCTATTGATATTATGGCAGAATTTTCTAATGCAGAGCTGTTTTTAGATTCTGGAAGTAAAAGGTCCAGAGATTTTATTGAGGCTTGGTTTAGAAAAATTAAGATTTGGAAATTAAAAGATCAATATTTTCGCGAATATTATAGATCTGGTAATATTTTCTTTTATAAAATTGATGGCAAGTTTAACACCGAAGACTATGTCAAGATGCTAAAAACCTATGGGTCAAATGGAACATCTTCAAATAAATTACCAATTCGTTATATTATGCTTAACCCTTTTGATGTTGTCGCAAGAAGAACTACTGGGTTTGAGACCACGGGAGTTTATGCGAAAGTTTTGAGTGAATATGAGATTGAAAGATTAAAAAATCCTAAAAATGATTATGATCGTGAAGTTTACGAGTCTTTACCGCAAGATATGAAAGATAACTTTAGTAAGAACGGATATTTTCTTGATGGCGCAAAGCTAGAACTAGAGCCAGAAAGATTAAGATATTCTTTTTATAAAAAGCAAGACTATGAGCCTTTTTCTGTGCCATTTGGATTTTCAGTTTTAAAAGATATTAATATGAAGCTTGAGTTTAAAAAAATTGACCAAGCTATTGTTAGAACTATTGAAAATGTTATTTTGTTAATCACAATGGGTAATGAGCCCACCAAGGGAGGCATCAATCATAACAATCTCGCAGCAATGCAAGAGCTATTTAGAAATGAAAGTGTCGGTCGAGTCTTAATATCTGATTATACGACTAAAGCTGAATTTTTAATTCCTGACATGAATAAAGTGTTAGGATATGAAAAATATAGAATTGTTAACGAAGATATTAAAGAAGGTCTACAAAATATAGTTGTTGGTAGTGAAAAATACAGTAATACAGCAGTAAAAGCAGAAATCTTCTTAGAAAGACTAAAGGAAGCCAGGGAAGCTTTTATCAATGATTTTCTACAACCTGAAATTAAGCAAGTGTGCAAAAATATGGGTTTCAAAAATTACCCAATTGTAAGATTTAAACAAGTCGACACCAAAGACGAGACTCAGCTGCAACGTGTGGCGACACGACTTATGGAGCTTGGTTTAATGACTCCGCAACAAGGCATGGATGTCATAAACAAAGGAGTATTTCCAAATTCAGAAGAAGTTGACAAAAGTCAAGAAAAATTCATCGACCAGCGTAAGCAGGGATATTACAATCCGTTAATTGGTGGCGCACCCATGATGGATCTAGATGATGATTTAGGCAAGCCAGAAAAAAGTAAGCAGACTGTGCCAGGAACTCCTGGCCGACCAAGCGGCACTACAGATATTCCACAAGAAATCGCGCGTTCAGAAATATCTGCTAAAAATATTACAAATGTTATTCATGCAAGTGAAAAACTAGAAACTTTTGGTAAGAAACAGGCAAGGAAACATTATAAGATCAAAAGACTATCAAAAACACAAAATGAAACAGTCAATGATTTATGTAAAAAAGTGATTATGGCTAGTGATATGGAAGATTGGGAAGATCAAATCACTAAATGTTTTGAAGACTCAAACTCTATACTCGGACTATCAACGATGGAAGAAGTCGAAAAGACTGCAGAAGAACATCACTTAACTGATTACAGTGCAGCATTGATTTATCATTCGAAAAATTTCTCAAACGAATAAAAACTGTGTAACACGTTAATAGGTACTAACAGTTTACGTACATGCATAAATACACAACAACATTCCTGCAGCCAATTATTGCATCGGCAGATATTGATCAAAACAACCTGCAGATTTCTCAAGCATCACTAGACAGTTTAAAAACATTAATGCCCGAGTCGATTGACTTGGACAAAAATATTGATTTAGTTGGTGTGGCATTCAATGCTGCTGTTGTTAACAAGTTTAACAGAAATCATGATGGTATTGGTACTGATACAGCTTTAGCAGTCAAAGATTATTTCGTTCACAAGCCTACAAACATAGAACACAAAAAACAAAGAATTGTAGGCCATATTGTTTCTGCCGCTTTTTCTAGTTACGGAGATAACGAATTAGTTTCTGACGAAGAACTAAGAGAAACAAAAGATCCTTTTAACATTGCATTAGGTGCAGTAGTTTACAGAATGGTTGATAAAAAGTTTGCAGAGTTAATTAACCAGTCAGTTGATCCAGAAAGCCCATTACATAATCAAGTTTCTGCAAGTTGGGAGATAGGATTTAATGACTATCAAATCGCTCTGGGAAGCGAAGATTTATCCGAAGCGGAAATAGTAACTGATGAAAAACAAATTAAAGAGCTAAGTCAGTATTTAAAAGCCGCAGAAGGTAATGGTACTATGAAGGATGGTACATTAGTACGAAGACTTGTAGTTGGCAATGTTTATCCTTTAGGAATAGGGTTTACCGCTAATCCAGCTGCCGAAGTAGAAGGCGTAGTTTTAACAGAAAATACTAGCGTTTCATTTAACGATAAAGATGATGCGTCTATTATTGCCCCAGAAAAAGCCGACAAAATATTAAAAAATATTTTAAATTTTAAAAATAAAATTTCACAAAGTGAAAAAAACACTGTAAAAAATCAACAAGAAAGTAATTCAAGCATTATGAATCCAGAACAACTCATCCAAGAGATTAAATCTGTGCTAGATGAAAAGCTTTCTTCTGAAAAAGTGTCTTCGGACAATTTCGCAGAAGAGTCTGTGGCTTCCATTTCTTCTATTGTGAATCAAGCGATTCGCGAAAAGAATGAAGAGTACAAAAGTAAACTCTCGAAGGCACAAGAAGAAAAAGCTCAAGTCGAGGCTCAGCAAAAAGAACTCACCGCATCAGTGGAGACTCTTAGCGAGAAGCTCCAAGCGGCCGAAGACAAAATTCGTCAATTCGAAGAAGATATCAACCGCCAGCAGGCAGTTGCTAGATTCGACGCTCGTATGGAAACAATCGAGCAGGGTTACGAATTAAACGAGGAAGACCTTAAGATTGTTGCATCTGAGGTAAAAGACCTAGAAGAGTCTGATGAAGCTTTTGCTTCTTATCAGGAAAAGCTTGGTGTTATCTTCGCTCATAAGAGTAAAGAATATATTCAAGTTCAGAAAGACAAATTTGACGCAGCTGTAGCTGAGGCAGTAGAAAAAAAGATCTCTTCTTTAGAAGAGTCTAAAGCTTCTACTGACGAGCCAACTGCAGAAGTAAATTTAGAAGAAGTTTTAGATGACGCTCAAGAGACAACTCCTGAGATTGCTAATACCAACGAAGCTTCCTCTGGAGAGGCGGAAACTCTGAAATCAAAGTTCCAATCCGCGTTTAGCAAAGAAAACATTAAAATAACCTACTAACAAGCATTATGGCATATAGATTATTACCATTCAGACAATACGACGAAAACGACGTTATTAATCTGTTCGCCAATGATACGTCGGATGCTAAGCCGACTACCAATGGGAACGGAAGTGCAGGAGTTTTTGTTAGTATTAAAAGTGGTGGAGGAAACTTTAGCAAGGATCCTGTCACCTACGTTGATCGTACGGAGCTTTCCGCTTCTTATGATCATGTTAAAAACCAATATCCTGAAGTTCAGCTAAAAGTGGAGGCCGCTTCGGTCGGTGCTAAAGCTGGTGAAGTTATTGGTGTTACATTGAAGCAAACACTTGAAAAAGACGAGAATGATGAGAAGCTTCTCTACAATCCCGTCAAAAGAGATGAGCTTCAAGCTGTGCTCTCTGGCCAGGCAGTGCCTATCGCCACGAGAGGTATTTTCACTTTAACAAGTGATGCATTTGACAATGACAACGACGGCACCGCATCTTGTGCTCCTGGTAGAGCGGCGATTATTTCTCCAGAATCAGCAGGCAAGTTAAGCGGCATAGCATTTTCCAGCCTTTATGGCGGAACTGCAGCTGGTGTTACAGAAACAGGATTCGTGCATACTGCCCAAGGTGGAACCGAAGTTGATTATTCACTTAATCACGTAGTAGGTACTTGGATCGGCTCGGGTCATAGAGACTCTGTTGGTCCTGTTACCGATGTCCATCGAGGCGCTTATGGCGTACTTAAACTTAACCTCTAATCTTAGAGAAAGGAAATAAATAAAATGAATATTACCTTAAAAAGAACAAATGAACAGCTTGAGCTAGTTCAGGCAATGGCCTCTAAGAACAGAGACGTCGCTTATGAAGCCCAGGTTGCTTTGGCTGAGTTTATCGGCCCAGTCATTAATGAAGTTGTAAATAACGCTCCAACTTTGAGCAATATGTTTACGCCTCTTCAGTTTAATGCTGATGACAATCCAAGTATTCCTTTGGATGTTTATTACGATGTAGCTGATGAAGATTACATTAATGTTTATAGCTCGCATGCCCCAGGTGGTCTTCCCACCAACCAGGTCACTCCTTCTCACAATGAAGTGAAGTTAGCCACTTACAAACTCGATACTGCAGTTTCTTTTGACAAGAAATATGCTTCTCGTTCGAGAATGGATGTAGTTAGCAAAACTTTCACTCGCGCTGCTCAAGAAATCCTTCTTAAGCAAGAGAGAACATCTGGTAACTTATTGTTGGGCGCATTAGCAAACGCTTCTACCACGATTGATGGCGCTACCAAGAAACACACTATCGCCTGTAACCAGGCTGGCCGCTTCTTGTTAGACGATCTTAATGCTTTGTTAACCTTAGCCAAGAGAATTCGTCCTTCATTCGCTGGTGGTACTCCTGTGGCTGGTAGTGCTGGTATCACGGATCTTATCGTCTCTCCTGAGACTGTTGAGGATCTTCGTGAAATGGCCTACAACCCAATCAACTCTCGCGAGCAAGATGGCACAGCTGCCTCTGGTACTGCCCAGGGCCTTGCTGCCCCAGATTCAGTTCGTGCGGGTATGTTTACTAGCGCTGGCATTCCTGAGTTCTATGGCGTCAATGTTATGGAAATTCACGAGCTTGGTCCAAACAAGAAATTCACTAAGATATTCGCCAGTTTGGCTGCTGCCGCCCAGATGGATGCCAACCCGAACAGTGCTAAGGCTGCATTTGATCATGCTGACGCTGATGACTTGGTTATCGGTATTGATCGTAGCCGCGATGCATTTGTTCGCGCAATCGCTGTTGATGCTGAGACTGGTTCTGAGTTCAGTTTAGTCGCTGATGATCAGTACAGTGTTCGTCAGCAGAAGATTGGCTACTACGGTTCTATCGAAGAAGGCCGTGTGGTTCTCGATGATAGAGCTATTGTTGGTGTCGCAGTTGATCTGTAATACACACAATTATAAAGCATTAACCCGTCCCATTTGGGGCGGGTTTTTTATTTCTATTTATACTTTAAAAAGTGTAATAATATTAGAATTAGATGGTGCAAGGAAATAATATAGATTATGAAAAAAACTACTTCAAAAAGAAAAAGAGTCTCCAAAAAAACCGCCGCCAAAAAGAAATCTGAGTTAGATAAGCTTAGTTTAATGGATGGCAAATTAGAAATTGATAAAGTTAGAGAGCTTGAAGAACTTTTGGGCGTTGACCAAACAAATGTTTTTAAAACTAATGATTTAGATGTTTTTAAAGATGACTTGTCAGAGATGACTTTAACAGATATGCAAGCTTTAGCAGTTGAAGCTGGAGTTTTTCCTGCGGGAAATAGATCCGCTCTTAAACAAAAGCTATTAAAAGAATTTGTAAGTCAAACGAAAGGTCGACGATACGCCACGGGTGAACAAAAGCCTATAGTCGATCCAAGTGACCCTAAATTCGAACAGGTTAAAAAATTAATGTCCGAGGGATTCTGATGAATGAATTTAAAGTATTAGCTAATAGTGTTTTTGTCAATGAATTTGACAGTGATACAGATATGGCTACTCTTAGTCAAATATCTGGATGGTTTGAAAATAACGTTGGAGAGCTAAATACTTTATTATTTACTTCTTTTAGTGGCTCTGGTATCGGAGCAACAGAGGAGATTAGAATTGTGCCCTCGGATAAATTTGGCTTTGAGGAAAGCGGAATATTTAAGCAGTTATATCTAAAACATTTTTACCGCAAAAAAGCCAGAAATGTTTTGAAAGGCATAGATAGCAGTGTAGACTTTATCTCGTTACGCGAAGGTGATTCCATGATCACTCGCACCAATAAAAATGAAATAGCAAAGACATATCGAGGTTTAGCCAAAGATGCTGAGGAAGAGCTAGAAAAGCAAGTTTATGCTTATAATTACTATCAAGCTAAACCAAGGCAAGTCGCTGGAACTGATGTAAGGGTTGCGCCTGTAACAGGTGAACGCGAAGGTATAGTTTAGATATCGGCTCTAGCAACTCCACTGAACTTGAATCCAGTTATAGGGTTACATTCAAAAGTAAATGTAGCGCTTACTTCCATATTACTACCTATTGACTGTCCGAAATTTTGATTTTGTAGTCTAGCTTTAGTTATTTCTAATTCAATAGCTTTGTTTGATGGTTGACCATTACTGTCTAAACTACTAGTTGGATCCATGAAAGTTATTGTAAAGTCATAATTTTGATCTTCAGAAAATACATTATTTACATTGCCATCTTTAATGTTATTGGCTGTAGCGGTAAAACTTACATTTCCTAAAGAAGGAAATATTGCCCTTCTATCATAAGCATACTTAGAACCAAAGCCAAAAAGCTCTGTTCTGTTAATTGGTACATCAATACTAATGTCTGTAATATGCATTTTATTCGAGCCAGATAAATTTATTCCACCAAGATTGTTTTGTTTTAAAGACATTTGTACGTCACCAGGCCTTAGATAATGTATGTCTCCAGTATTTTGATGGCCCATTGAATTGAAATCCGCTCCCAATGAACTAGAAAAGTCTCCAGTTCTGAGTATATAGCCGAATGGATTTGTTGCAGGCTGTCCATCCTCTGGATTAACTGCGGGAATCAGTCCTGATCCAATCGTGCACACAGTGCCATGAGCATCTTCAAAGCTTTGTGTGCCACTTGTTGTATCAAATTTTACGTTAGAAGCTAAATACTCAACAGATGCAGTCGGAACACTACCCACAGAAGCTTGAATGGAATAGTTTGTAGGCACGCAATTACCAAATCCAAAAACACTTTGATTTGAAAAGTCAGTTACTAAATTAAAGTCTTGCTCTTGTTTTTCGCTAACTATTAAGAATAAATTTCTGTCTCCACTTGTATTTTGCTGTCCAGATAAAAATGCAGAATTTTCTCCAGATGGGCAAAAGCCTAGCATACCTTCGTTTCTGCCATCGCTTAACAAATAAGTGAAGCCCACAGATACGTCAGGTTGAACTACGGCTTTTCTAGTTGTAAGAGAATTACCTCCAATTTGTTGTATTTCTGTTCTTGCAACATTAAAGTTAAAAGAAGCATTTTGTACTAAATTTATTTGTTTAAGTTTACTGGGCACATACTGATGGTTAGGATTGCTAGTGTGCGAACCAGTATGAAGAGAGTATGCTGGAGTTGGTCCAACTAATAATCCTACGTTTTGATATGCTATCCTGTTCCTCATGCCTATATAAAATTACACCACAATCAAAAGACTGTGGTGTAAAATATAACTTATATTTAAT
>MDSY01094382.1_pt1 | contig 14917 bp, 16 predicted proteins | sample 811131 | NCBI WGS metagenome assembly MDSY01 (sample SAMN05326643, study PRJNA326480) | marine metagenome | isolation source: seawater | place: Atlantic Ocean: South West | collected 2010 | reverse complement strand
GCAGGGCGAGTAGTGGTGTTACACCGAGGTCTGCGCTAAGTTTGTCAATATCAAGGCAATAGTCAAAAGCGCGTTTTCTAACCTGTTGTATATGTTGAGCAATATTCCAGTGATCAAATAGCTGAGCCTTTTGCTGTACCAGCGCGACTGGACGTTGGTAACACGCCAAGCCATTAACTTCTTGTGCGTTTATGATAATGCTACCAGCACTTTTGTTGAGTCCGGCGATTGCACGCAGCAGGCTTGTTTTACCGGAACCCGAGTGGCCGAGCAAAGCGGTGATAGTGGTAGAAGTTTGACTAGCAATATCCAGTCGCAGCGGCTCAGTGATACTGATTTGGACCTTTAGCATGGTGGCGCATTCGTTATTGTTCGAATTTGCTTTCGGCTCAACCATTGTGACAGCAGTACTATCGTGCAAGAAAATAATAATAGTATTAATGCCAAGCTGTTGGCGGCGCCGTATTCTAAGTTCTCAACATGATCGAATAATGCGATCGATGCCACTTGGGTTTCACCCGAAATGTTACCGCCGATCATGAGTATGACTCCAAATTCACCCACGGTATGAGCGAAAGTCAATGTGGCAGCACCTAACAGTGCAGGGCGAATGTTTGGTAAAAGTATATGGATAATTGTCTGCCAAGGACTAAAACCCAGTAGGGCGGCGCTCTCACTGAGTGCTGCACCCTGTTGTTCAAAGGCGGCTTGAAGTGGTTTGAGCGCGAAGGGTAGGCTGTAAATTAGCGAGGCGATCAAAATACCTTCGAAGCTAAAAGCGAGTTGTTGGTTAAATAACACCGAGTACCAGTGGCCGACAAAATAATGGGGTGAGAAAGCCAATAACAAATAATAGCCGATGACGGTGGGCGGTAAAATGAGTGGCAAAGTTATGATGGTTTCCACCAGTATTTTAAAGGGCGACTGCCAGCCAGCAAGTTTCCAAGCCAGTGGTAGAGACATCATTATCAACATAACGGTGGTGGTAGTGGCCAGCTGTATGGTTAGCCACAGCGCTTGCCAGTCATGGTTTGTGAGTTCCAAGAATTGCCTCCTGCGCTTGCGACTCGGCGAGTTGATAGCCGTGCTGGTGAATAATCTGTTGCGCGGCAGGCGTTAATAAATAGCGATAAAAATCTTTGGCTGCCGAGTTATCCGGAGTCAATAGCGCCATTTGCTGCTGTATGGGGTTATAGAGGTTTTTTTCTATGCTGATTACTTGACCGGTATTTAGTACTTGGCTGCGCGCGATAAATCCGGCATCGGCATTGCCACTGGCAACAAATTGATGCACCTGAGCAATGCTGTGACCTTGTATAATTTTTAAGGGTTGCAGTGACAGAGCCGCAATAACTTCGGCCGCTGCACGGCCATAGGGAGCCGTTTTGGGGTTGGCCACGGCCAGCGTTATGCTCGAGCTTATTTGTTTGGCATTGTGCAGCGGAGCAAGCGGTGCCCACAGTACCAGTTCGCCTATTGCGTAAGTCGCACGAAAGTTAGCGTGCAATAACCCTTGTGCCTCTAACTGTTTAGGGTAGCGGCTATCTGCCGATAAAAATAACTGATAAGGGGCACCATGCAGTATTTGTTGGTAAAGACTGCCCGATGAGCCGCTAGAAAACTCTATGCTGACATCGGGCTGCGCGGCTCTATATTGCTCGAGGATAATTTCGAGCGTGCTGCGAAAATTGGCGGCCACGGCAATGCGAAAATGAGCACTGGCGTTAGCGGCAAGTGGCTGGAGTATCAACAGTATTAACAGCAGAGATCTAATCACTATGCTGCGCCCATCTCTGGGCAGCAGCAGCGTCAGATTCTGTGGCATCCAACCAAATACTGTTGCCGGCGCTGGTCGTTTCTTTTTTCCAAAAAGGGGCGCGAGTCTTTAGGTAATCCATAATAAATTGTGCGGCTGCGAAGGCCTCGTTACGATGCGGGCTACTGATACCGACAAACACAATTTGATCTTCCAGACTTAATTCACCAACGCGATGAATAATGCGGCAGCGGCTGATGCTAAAACGTTTTTTCGCTAGAGCGGCTATATCGGTTAGCGCTTTTTCGGTCATGCCGGGATAGTGCTCAAGTGTGAGCGCGCTGACTTTTTGGCCCTGATTAAACTCGCGCATGCGGCCGACAAAAAACACCACTGCGCCATCACTGCTGTTGTCTTTAACGAGTTGCTGGTATTCGTAACCGACGTCAAAGTCTTTTTTCTGTACCTCGATATAGTGCATATTAATAGACCTTATTAGCCACCGGTAACCGGAGGGAAAAATGCCACTTCGTCGCCACTAGTAACAGAGCAGTCGCCATTAACCACTTCACAGTTTTTTGCGCAGAGTAGGTTGGGCTTGTGCAGCCATTTGGACCAGTCTGGTTTGTCGGCAATTAGGCTTTGTTTAATGTCGTTGATGGTGTTGATACCAGCACCGGATAAACTGATGCCATTGCAGCCTAACTGCTCTTTGAGTGAAGCAAAAAATAATACGGTAATCATTGATTACTCGTCTTATTTTTGTCTCTTATAAAGCGGCCTCTTTTACCACCGAGTTTTTCTTGCAAACAAACCTGCTCGATAGTCATGCCCATATCCGCGGCTTTGCACATGTCATAAATTGTTAACAGAGCGACACTAGCAGCGGTTAACGCTTCCATTTCGACCCCAGTTTGGCCTTTGAGTTTGCAGTAACTTTTAACCAAAATACTGCTGTTGTCGGTATCAACAGTAAAGTCGACAGCCACTTTTGACAACATCAATGGGTGGCACAATGGGATTAAGTCGCTGCATTTTTTCGCTGCCATAATGCCTGCGATACGTGCAGTGGCCAGGACATCGCCTTTTTTATTGCCGTTGTTAACAACCTCGGCAAGGGTAATGGCTTGCATGCTAATGCGGCCGATGGCCCAGGCTTCTCGGGTGGACGCGTGTTTATCAGAGACATCGACCATAGCGGCTTTACCATATTGATCGATATGGGTGAGCGCGTTGTGTTCTTGTTCTGATGATTCTGTGGCGACAGCAGCATTAAGTAGGGTTTTATCATGCGAGTCGGTATCGGTTGCTTCTGACATGAGTTCAGCTCCTGCTCTTACACGTTACAGTATCAAGATTTTTTAATTGTGCGACAAAATTACAAGGTTTGTGGCGGCTGTCGAGCTGGCTACAAATAATATCATCCCAAGCGGTGCGGCAGGCATTGGTGGAGCCTGGCATACAAAAAATTACCGTTTTATTGGCGAGCCCTGCAAGCGCACGCGACTGTATAGTGCTAGTGCCGATTTGCTGGAGTGAAACTTGACGAAAAAGCTCGCCAAACCCTTCTACTGTTTTATCAAATAGAGGCCTAACCGCTTCAGGAGTGCTATCGCGGGAGGTAAAACCTGTGCCACCGGTAATCAATACCGCTTGGGTTATGTCGTCGGCAATCCAGTCGCTCAAAACCGCGCGAATTTTATAGATGTCGTCGATCACAATTTTTTTATCGGCGAGACGGTGGCCTGCCAGTTGCATTTTTTCTACTAGTAATCCGCCAGAAGTATCTGTGGTTTCATTGCGGCTATCGGATACAGTCAGCACAGCAATATTAAGTGGCATCAGTGGTTCAGTAGTGTTTTGGTCCATTATGGTTCTCAAAATATTTCGATTAATGTGTGCAGTGTAAAGTGCAGGCCCGCTGCCATTCGTTGGGTGTATTGGCGTTAATCAGTTGTTGTTTGTCTGTCGTTAATACTAAGACGTCCGAGTCGGCCAAAAACCCTTTTACCGAGCGCAATTGCTGTTGCAGGCGTTGCTTTAATTTAGCCGCTGTATTGTTATCTATGTGAAGTGCGCAGGGCAGATAGCAGTCTTTAAAATAACTATTGAGACCACTATGTGTTGCCTGACCAATCAGCTCGATCAGGGGCTCTTTGTGGAGTAGCGGCATATCTATAGGCATCACCAGAGCTAGGCATTTATGGACAGTATTGAGTTGAGACAGCACCGCATGAATGCCCGCTAAAGGGCCTTGATTAAAATAGATATCGGCAATGTTTTGAGGCTTATTGCGGCTAATAAAAACAGTATCGCAGCCAGCATCGAGCAACAGTTGTTCGGTGCGCTGGAGTTGAGTCATACCGTCGATGATCAGCTCGGCTTTGTCTGTGCCCATTCGGCGAGACTGGCCACCCGCAAGTAGAATACCAATAACTTTAGTCATTATCAGCCGCCTAACATCGCCAAATGTTGGGTGGTACCGCTAAAACCCTGTTCAAGTTGATGGCCTTGCCATTTTCCAAGTACAACCTGCCGTAGATACTGCCCCAGTTTTTCGGTATCGCCGTCTATAAGCAAAGGCCGTAAATTGCCATTGGCCTCGTTAAACAAGCAGTTGTGAATGTTGCCATTTGAGGCAACGCGCAGGCGATTGCAACTGTCGCAGAAGTTTTGGCCATAGGGCATGATCAGGCCGATATTGCCGGCGTAATCGGGGTGTGTGTATTCAAGTGCGGGGCCAGCATCTGGATGGCGAATAACCTGTAGCCAACCTGTTTTTAGCAAGCGTTGTTGAATCTCGATACCACTGACATGCTGGGCGCTGTAAAAGTCGCCGTTGTCCCCCGTTTGCATTAACTCAATTAGGCGCAATGTGATGGGTTTGTTGCGAACAAATTCGAGAAAATCGTCAATTTCAGTGGCGTTGTATTCGCGCATTAGCACTGCATTGACTTTAACGGTCGTTAGACCTAAGTCCAGAGCCAGATCAATCGCATTTAAGACTTGCTCGAGCTTATTGTGACCGGTAATTAGCTTGAATGTTTCTGGCTGCAGGCTATCGGCACTGAGATTAAGACTGTCGAGCCCGGCATCAATATAACTGTTCAATGTTTTTGTTAATCGATAACCATTACTGGTCATGGTCACAGTTTCAATGCCAGGCGTCGACTTGCAGACATTGATAATTTCGGCCAAATCATGGCGTAGGGTCGGTTCACCCCCAGTGATGCGAATTTTACGGGTACCATTTTGCGCAAAAGCGGCGACTAGTAAGCGAATCTCTTCGACGCTTAGAGGTGCGTCTTGGGCGCTAGCGCAGTAGCCATCGGGCAGGCAGTAGCTGCAGCGGAAGTTACAGGCATCAGTAATCGACAGGCGCAAATAAGTAAAACGTCTATTATGGCGGTCAACAAGGCTCGAAACAGACGGCTGAGTGTTTAGCATGGTTCGCCTTTATTGGTTTTAAGTCGTTAGTGATTCATAAAAAACTCACGCATCTTGGGCGTGGATCGATTCACTCGGTACTATCACTTTTTAGAGTGACGCTGCAGCTTGGCAACCATACGTATTGAGGAGCATAGGCGGTATTACTCAACGCGGTCTATAGTCCCATAATTGCGGTTGGGGGTACATAATTGCTCGTTAAATTAATGATGCTTGTATCATTAATTGCCGTTTGTCGCTTGCACCATAATTGATTGCTAACTTGAGCTAAACTATAAAAAAGACTTTATAAACCAGTGATTTGATAATTCACGGCTAAATTGGCTTTAAATTGAAATAGTTCTGGCTTTATTTGTCATAAGGACTATTAAACAACTGTGGTGATAATTTTTGATGCTTCATCAGTATAGTGTGGTACGGCGTCAAATAAGGGGATAAGACTCTGTTGAACTCAATGTTCGGCGCTCTTTTGAGTCAGCGTAAAAGTGATGACCTTGTTGGGGTGGAGTTTCACGCCGACGGTTTGGCTTTGGTACATCTCCAAAACTATCGCAGTGCAGTACCTACACTGCAAAACTGTGAGTTCATTACCTGCGATGCCGAGTCAGACCATGCGGCAATACTGTCGGCGCGTATCAGTGACTTAGGGTTACAGAAAATTCCCTGCCGCTTTGTTCTTAGTCGCAAAAATTATCAGTTTTTATTAGTTGAAGCCCCAAAAGTTCCCGCCGATGAGCTTAATGAAGCACTGCGCTGGCGTATTAAAGACCTGCTTAATTTCCCTGCTGACAATGCTGTCATAGACTCTTTTTTATTGCCTCAAGACAGTGCTCGTACGCCCATGGCTTATGTGGCTGTGGCAGAAAACAGTGTTATACGGGCTGTTGTCGATGCGGTTAAGGCTGCAAATCTAGTCCTGCAATCGATTGAAATACCTGAACTGAGTCTGCGCAACTTGGCCATTCGCGCAGCAGACACTACTCGCGGCCTAGCTATTGTTCAATTGGTTCAAGGCGGTGGTGCGCTTCAGGTTATCTGCGATAAACAACTGTATTTATCGCGCCGATTCGAGCTCAACTACAACGGTGGCCTGCTTGATGACTTACCTCAAGAAGCATTAACACTAGAGTTACAGCGTTCGCTTGATTACTACGAGCGGCAGATGCGGCAAGTGCCACCAAAACAATTATTGTTTTGTGGTGAGAATATTAGCGCCGATAAATTGACTGCAGGCTTTAAGAAAAGTCTAAGCGCTTCAGCGTTGTTGCTAGATATAGAACAGCAGTTAGTGGTACGCGATGAGGTTCAAAAACAGCTGCTGCCACTTTGCCTACTTGCCCTCGGCGCAGCCTTAGTCGATAGCAGCGAGGGGCACAATTTGAGCGAGGCTGTAGCTAATGCCTCCTAATATGAATAATTCGTCGCTATCGTTACAGAGGATCAATCTATATACCGATGACTATAAGCCTTCGCAAGAACCTCTGATGGCTATGCAGTTGGTACTGATAAGCGGTGTCTTTTTAATTTTTTTGACTTTAATCAGTTTATGGCAGCTGCAACAGCGTTCGGTTTTACAGTCACAGACTGATCAATTGCAGTCTGAGTTAGCATTGATCGAGCAACGCTTGCAGCAACTTCGTGGTCAAGAGTTGCTGAGCCAAGGGCCTCGCCTTGATCAAGAGATAGAGCAATTACAGCAACAGGTATCTAAACGCCAACAAATTAAATCCCTAATCAATAATCAGAATCTCGGCAATGCTGGCGGTTTTTCGGCTCAATTAACAGCGATGGCCCAGCAGTCTGTTGCTGATTTATCGCTTGCGGCTTTTTCTTTGCAAGACGGCGGAGCCTATTTTGAGATGAGCGGCGAAGTAAAAACCGCCGATGCTGTGCCTCGTTACTTGCAGCAGCTGCGCGCCGACCCAGCTTTTTTTTCGACCCGCCTAGGGGTGTTAACGGTAGAGCGGGGTGAGCAGAGTCATGGTGATTTATACTTTACTATTCGCCAGCCTGAACTCGGTGACAAGGCTCAGCAGGCATTACTGCCTAAACCTCTAACAATGCTAACAAGCAAAATTAAGTAGGAGCATGATGCAAACCCAGTTATTAGTTCAGCAAGGTAGGCATTTACAAAGCAAAATTAATGCGCTGAAGGTTCGCGAACGCGGGTTTTTGTTGATGGCCGTATTGGCGCTGTTGTACCTGTTTTGGGATGGTTTTTTTCAAGCGCCCAAGGTCGCCCAGAAGCTCAATTTACAAGCAACTATAGAATCACATCAAGCTCAGCTAAAGAAGCTAAAGAGTGAAGAATTAACGCTTAGCGTCGTTTCTGGAGTAGACCCAGATGCTTTTAAAAAACGGCGTGTTACAACATTACTAGCTGAGATTAAAGCGCTGGATGAGAGCTTGTCAGAATTGTCACATGGCTTGGTTGCGGCTGAGTATCTGCCAGAAATCTTGGAAGATGTATTGCTGAAAACGACGGATCTGAAACTGTTAAAGCTACAAACCCTGGCAGTACAAGAACTGCAGTTAGCAATGGTCGATACACTGGCTGTGAGTCGTGAACAGACAAAAGATGAGCCGAAAAATATAAGCGCCGGAGTATTTAAACATGCAGTGCTGATACAAGTTGAGGGCAGCTATTTTCAGTTGCTTAGCTACTTAGTGTCGCTTGAGCAGTTGCCATGGCGTTTTTATTGGGAGAGGGTCGACTACCAAGTCGGTCAGCACCCAAAAGCTGTTGTTGAGGTGCGCGTGTATACCTTAAGTGCAGAGGCGGGTTTGATCGGTGTGTAAGTTTATTTTTAAAGCACTGTCATGTTTGTCGCTGCTGTTGCTTTTGACACAAATGGCGAGTGGGCTATCAGATCCGACAACGCCTTTAGGATTTGAGCAAAAAACGTTAAAAGCCACTTACGTATTGCAGAGTATTTTAATTGGCGACAAGCGAAAAATTGCCGTAATTAATGGTCAAAGATTGCAAGAACAGCAGGAAATAGCCTCTTCGGGCGGAGTTAAAGTGATTGCCATCACACCTTATAGAGTTGAGTTAGAAAAAAATGGTAAACGTTGGACGCTAAAATTACGTAATAAAACCGTAGTGAGAAACTAAATGGTGCGTAGCTGATGTTATCGATGTCTAAAAAAGGTCTTCTTTTGGGCCCAGCTTTGCTTATGGCCGGTTGTTTTGGTGGACCCATCGCCGATTTGCCGTCGCAGCAGGCTATGGACTCTGTTGCTAAAGCAGAGCAAGCCTACGCAGAAAAAAAATTGCCTGATGAAGTTAGCGATTTATTGTTGGGTAAGACGGCTATGGACGAAATATCACTCGATGAGCGTTTTGATGTCTCAGTTCAAGCCGTCCCCGCAAAGGCTTTTTTTCTCGGTTTAGTTGAGGGTACCGATACTAATGTTGTGGTACATCCAGATTTGAGCGGTACCGTTTCTTTAGAGCTTACAGATGTCAATGTGGAGGATGTGCTATCCGTTGTGCGTCAAGTGTATGGTTACGAGTATAAAAAAAATCGCGGCATATACACTATTTTTCCCAATGCCTTGCGCAGTGAAGTTTTTCATATTGATTACTTAGATGTTAAGCGAGTGGGCGTCTCCGATACTAACGTTTTAATCGGCCGGATTGAATCTGGCAGTGGCAGTCAGAGCGGTAATAGTTCTGGTGGCAGTAATGGCAGTAATGGCGGTGGAAGCGGCAGTGGTGGCGGTGATACTGCCAATTTTCTGGATTATATTGAATCGGCTCAAACAGACGCAGGAAGTGCTCAGGGTATAACACCTGGGGCTCGGGTACAGACTTTAAATACTACCGATTTTTGGGGCGGTATTGAGCGTAGTATCAGTTCTATTATTGGTGGCGCATCGGGCAACCGTATGGTGATGGTTATGCCTCAGGCCGGTATGGTGGTCGTAAAAGCAATGCCTAATGAGCTAAATTCTGTGCGTGAATTTCTTCAGCGCTCAGAGTTGTCGGTGCAGCGCCAAGTGATTCTGGAAGCAAAAATTCTTGAGGTACGCCTTAATGATGAGTTTCAAGCTGGGGTTGATTGGTCGGCTATTAATGGTCAAATCTCAAACTTTAACTCAGTGGACCCGAGTCTTGTCGCCGCTAAAAATGGCAATTCTTGGACGTCATCTATTGTTGGTGTTAGTGATATTACCCAGTTGCTGGACTTACTTGAAAGGCAGGGCAATGTGCAGGTTATGTCGAGCCCACGTATCTCCACCGTGAACAATCAAAAGGCGTTGATTAGAGTCGGATCCGATGAATTTTTTGTCACCGGTTTGTCCAGTGACACCACGTCTAATGCCTCGTCGACCACCAGTACACCCAATATTGAACTGTCGTCATTTTTCAGTGGTATTGCTTTGGATGTAACCCCTCAAATTGCAGAGGATGGCGATGTGATTTTGCATATTCATCCAGTAGTGAGCGATGTTAAAGATCAAACGAAGGAGCTCGTTATTGGTGGCGAGCTTATTTCTCTGCCGCTGGCACTGCGTGATGTACGTGAGTCCGATAGCATTGTGCGCGCCAAATCTGGCGAGGTGGTAGTGCTTGGCGGTTTAATGCAAGAAATAGAACTCGACCAGAACAGTAAACACCCCTTTGTTGGCGATATTCCTCTGGTCAGCTCACTATTTAAGCAAAAACACCGCAAGGTTGTTAAAACAGAATTAGTGATATTGCTGCGGCCGCAGGTCGTTCAAGCTGATACCTGGACAGATTCTATTCAGCGTTCGCGCAACAACTTTAAAAAGCTCGACTCGGAATATCGTGGTTTCTTCGGCAGTCAAGATCAGAGTGAGGCAAAGTAACGTGTACCGACAACATTTTGGGCTTAAAGAAAGGCCATTTTCGTTGACGCCAGATACACAGTTCTTTTTTGATAATAAGAACCACCGCGAAGTGCTCAATACCATGCTTTTGGCCCTGCGTCACAGTGAGGGGTTCATCAAAATAGTGGGGGAGGTTGGCACGGGAAAAACGCTGCTTTGCCGAAAGCTATTGCGCGGTCTCGGTGACAATATTCTCACCGCTTATATTCCCAATCCTTATTTAACTCCTGACGAGTTAAAGTGGTTTGTGGCTGAAGAAATTGGTGTTGAACATAATCACGACACGCCGTCCTACCAATTGTTGCGTGATATCTATAACCGTTTAATAGAGTTGGCGCGCAATAAGCGGCAGGTGGTTTTGGTGGTCGATGAGGCACAAGCGATGCCGCGCGAAACTATCGAGGCACTGCGCCTACTAACTAATTTGGAGACTGAAAAGCGCAAGCTGTTACAGGTCGTGTTAATCGGTCAGCCCGAGTTAGATGAATTGCTCAAACGCTCTGATCTACGTCAGTTAAAACAGCGTATTGTATTTTCTGAATATTTAGCGAGTTTTGATCGAGCCAGTACCGAGCGTTATTTAAAGCATCGTCTGCTACGAGCGGGGCACAGTAGTGGTCAGCTTTTTAGTCGCTCTGCTGTGTCTCTCCTTTACAAAGCATCTAACGGCGTACCGCGATTAATTAACATTATGGCTCACAAGGCCTTACTCTGCACTTTTGGCAAGGGACATGTACAGGTTAGCCGCGCCGATATGGCCAAGGCGGTCTGTGATACTGATGAAAGTTGTCGCTTAGGCAAGTTCTTATCAGACCCGTATCATTGGTTGTGGCCAATCGTTGGCGGTCTGTCAGCGGTAATAGCGGTGTCAGTTCCTCATTGGCTGGGGGTTTGGTGATGAGCTTAATTAATGAAATGTTGCACGATTTAGACACCGGGCGTCGCCAGAACTTTGAACCAGCTAGCGATGATGATTCGCTATTGGCTAGTTCAGTTCAGCTTAGTTCAAAATCTAGCAGCACTTGGTTGCCAACTTTAATAGTGTTTGTAGTAGTGGCATTACTACTCATTTGGCAACAGTTAATGCCAGGTAGCGCGGCTGAATTAACGGTTGATAAAGCAGCGACCAGCGCGTTTAAGTCTGACCCGGCTTTACTAACGTCCTATTATTACCCTGAGCTGAGGAAGTCCGTGCAAACCGATAAGGCCAAAATAGTCGCAGAGGTAGATTCAGTTTCAGATCCATCAGATGTTGCGCAACTAATAGCTGAGAATACTGTTCAGCAACAGAAAATTATGCAGCTCTTCAGCTCAGCCTCAAAGGCCTTTGCTCTTGATCGTCTTTTGACTCCGGCCGATGACAATGCGGCTAATCGTTATCGAGAAATATTGTTGCTAGCACCCAATAATAAACAGGCTATTAGCGGTTTAGAGTCGGTTGCTCAGCGCTATATTGACTTAGCACTGGATTATGCGAGTCAAGGCAATGATGAAAGAGCTAATTTGTTATTCCGCCGTGCCAGTGGCGTCATTCCAGAAAGTGCCACCATTCGAGCGGCTGTTGTAAAAGCTCGCAAAGATGCACTTAAACAGCATAAAAAAATACAGGCTCGGCAACCGTTACAGGCCAAACCTCGATCGCTCGAAGGTAACTCCGTAACGACTTCTACCACCCCATCTAAAGTTGCCACGAGCCTGCCGGTGGCGCAAACAATCTTTCGGGTGCGAAGTGATTACTGGCGAGATGCTGATGCTGCTCGCACAGCAAAAATATTATTGTCCAGAGGCCGTGATCTTGAAGCGCTGCAATATTTGCGCGATTACATGGTCAGCAACCCTCACTCCACTCATGCTTTAAGTGTATTACTGCATGGTTTAATTGAGCGAGAAAAATTGAGTGAGGCGCAGCAGTGGTTGTCTCGAGCTAAGCATTTATCAGTAAGTGACAGCACTGAATATAGCGCTCATATTTTATTGGCTAGCAATAGCATAACTTCGGCTATAACGCTGTTGGAATCAAAGCTACCCGAGGCTGTAAATGACCCTAGTTATCATGTGTTACTTGCGGGTTTATATCATCAAAATGGCGACTACACGGACGCTGTTGCTACTTATGCTAATTTATTACGCGATTATGGTAATAAATCTGAATATTGGTTGGGTTTGGCGGTGGGTTTGGACTCTCTTGAACGTGATGATGAGGCTTTAAAGGCTTTTATTAGCGCCAGTGATTCAACTCAAAACGAACAGGTACAGCGCTACATAGCGTCAAGAATTCAGGCCCTTTCTAGTTAAGGCATCAGTACCCTCACTCGATGTATTCTCAAAGGATAGGAAGATAACGCTTTATGGCTAGTTCAGCCCCCAAACGTATTCGTCTTGGCGATCTGTTAGTTGTCCAGGGCATGATCACAGAAGCACAGTTGCAGCACGCGCTGCAGGAGCAAAAGCTGTCGGGGCGTAAGCTTGGTGCTAGTCTGGTTGGTTTGGGCTATGTCGATGAAAATACTCTGTTAATGCTGTTATCTAAACAGCTTGAAATTCCTTTTGTTGATTTAAAGCAGTTTCGTTTCGATCAAAAATTAGTGCAGGCGCTGCCTGAAACGGCCGCACGACGTTATCGAGTGATGTTACTGCGCCAAGATAGCGACGGTGTACTGCTGGGAATGGCCGATCCTACCGATATATTTGGGCTCGATGAATTACAGCGCATTATTAAGCAGCCGATAAAACCGGCAGTGGTGCGCGAATCTGACCTGCTCGACATCCTCGATATGGCTTACAGTCGTAGTGACGAGATTGCTATTCTTGCTGAAGAGTTAGACGACGAACTCGAGGATTCCGGTGCGGTTAATCTGGCCGATATTATTACTGACGCTACCGATACCGACGCTCCGGTGGTTAAGTTATTACAGAAAGTTTTTGAGGAGGCTATTAAGGCGCGAGCATCGGACATTCATATTGAGCCTGATGAAACGGTCTTGCGTATTCGTAAGCGTATTGATGGCGTGCTCAATGAACAGGTTATGAATGAAAAACGCATTGCCGCAGCACTAGTGGTACGTTTAAAACTTATGTCGAACTTAGACATTTCTGAAAAACGCCTGCCGCAAGATGGTCGGTTTAATCTCAAAGTTAAGGGCCGTAATATTGATGTACGCCTGTCGACTATGCCTGTGCAGTTCGGCGAATCGATAGTAATGCGTTTACTGGATCATACCGAGGGTGTTCTGGCGTTAGAAAGTGTCGGTATGCCAATTGAAATGTTACAGCGATTTCGACGCGTTATTCAACGTCCACATGGTTTGATTCTTGTCACCGGCCCGACAGGCTCGGGTAAGACTACAACACTTTATGGCGCTTTGTCCGAGCTGAATAACCCAGAAAATAAAATTATCACCGTCGAAGATCCTGTCGAGTATCGTTTGCCACGGATCTCGCAAGTACAACTGCATGAAAAAATAGGTCTCGATTTTGCCAGCGTACTGCGCGCCAGTTTACGCCAAGACCCTGATATTTTGTTAGTGGGTGAGATACGCGATGCGGAGTCTGCTGAAATTGCCCTGCGTGCTGCTATGACCGGGCATCTGGTGCTTTCAACTCTGCACACTAATGATGCTATTACCTCGGCACTGCGTTTAATCGATGTAGGTGTTGACGGTTATTTAGTGGCCACGGCGCTCAAAGCTATTATTGCACAGCGTCTCGTTAGACGTATTTGTAAAAGCTGCATCGAGGATTATTTCCCCAGTGCTAATGAGCTAACACTACTTGCAGCGGTCGGGAAAAGCTTGAATACCAGCGGTGTCAAATTCAAATATGGCGCCGGTTGTCCGCACTGTTTTAATACCGGTTATCGGGGGCGTATTGGTGTTTTCGAGATGCTTGAACTCAATAGCGACATGGCCAGCGCCTTGAGAGAAAACAATATACAAGCTTTTTCCGATGCGTCTCATGCCAGTGCTAACTTTAAACCGTTAAGTTTCAGTGCTTTGCAATATGCGATAAAAGGCGTTACTACGCTTGAAGAAGTCATGCGTGTGTCAGCGCAGGTTGAGGATGAGAGTATCGATGAGGCTTAGCTATGCCTACCTTTGAATACAAAGGCCGAGACAGTCTCGGTAAGGCCGTCAGTGGGCAACTCGATGGTACCAGTCGTGATTTGGTAGCAGGGCAGTTGTCTGGGCGCGGTATTACGCCAACGACAATACAGCTTTATCATCCTTCGCAGTCATTCGAGCAACTATGGCAGCAGTGGTCTAATGATGGGCATGTTGAGCTTATTGAACTGGTCATGTTTTCTCGTCAGATGTACACCATTACCAAGGCGGGTATCCCACTTATTAAAGGTATTCGTGGTGTAGCGGCATCGATGAAAAACCTATACTTTAAAAAAGTACTGAATGAAGTTGGCGACAGTTTACAAACCGGGTCAGACTTGTCTATGGCCATGCAAAACTTTCCCAAAGTTTTTAATAAACTCTATGTAAGTTTGATTCATGTTGGCGAAAATTCTGGCCGTCTCGATGAAGTTTGCATGCAGCTAGCAGAATATTTGGAGCGAGACCTAGAAACGAAAAAAAGTATTTTATCTGCTTTGCGTTATCCCAGTTTTGTTGTGGTGGCATTAATTGCCGCAATGACAATAGTAAATATTTTTGTAATTCCTGTGTTTGCCGAATTATTTGAAAATTTTGGCGTCGACTTGCCGATAGTTACGAAGATTCTCATAGGAACTTCTAACTTTTTCGTAAATTACTGGTACTACTTGCTGATGTTATCAATAGCAGCCGTCTATTTAATAAGGCGCTATATTCACAGTGATGACGGTAGCCGTGTGTGGGGGCGCTATAAAAT
>MDSY01050586.1_pt1 | contig 14917 bp, 15 predicted proteins | sample 811131 | NCBI WGS metagenome assembly MDSY01 (sample SAMN05326643, study PRJNA326480) | marine metagenome | isolation source: seawater | place: Atlantic Ocean: South West | collected 2010 | reverse complement strand
GTGATATTGTTAAAGAAATGTTTGAAAAAGGTGAATTAAAAGAACTTCTTGCTCAAAAAGAATTAATTTAATTATCTAGAGTAATATTCAATAACTAAACTTGGCTCCATAATTACGGGGTACGGAACTTCTGCAAACTTAGGGATTCTAACGAGTTTAACTGATTTATTTTTACCGTCTAACAAAATATAGTCTGGTACGTCTCGTTCTGTACTTTGGATGGAACCATCTATAACATTTAGTTTTTGAGATTTTTCTCTTACCTCAACAACATCTGACTCATTAACAAGATAACTTGAAATATTTACCTTTTTTTTGTTAACTTTAATGTGTCCATGGTTTATTAATTGTCTAGCTGCAAAAACAGTTGGTGCAAATTTACCTCTATAAATTACTGTATCTAATCTACTCTCTAAAAGAGCGATTAAATTTTCTGTAGTATCTCCTTTTTTGGATAAAGCTTTTCTATAAATATTTCTAAACTGCCTTTCGTTTATATTGCCATAATAAGCTTTTAATTTTTGTTTAGCTTGAAGCTGAATTCCATAATCTGTTGGTTTTCCTTTTCTGGCTTGCCCATGTTGGCCAGGAGGATATGCTCTACTATTAAACGGACTTTTAGGTCTTCCCCAAAGATTTACTTTTAATCTTCTATCAACTTTATGTTTTGATTTAAGTCTTTTTGTCATGTTTGTTTTCAGCTTTTATAGGACATGTGGGGCTAATGTCAATTAAGGTTTATAATTTTTTTTAGCCAAAGTGCTTATAATACTGGCTAAAACCCTCAGTTCTTTATCGTTAGGCTCAAACCGATAAAACAGATTGTTAATATTCATAATCATAGCGTGTTTTTTTTCTTTAGGAGTAAAAAAATCTTTTTTATCTAATAGATTTGTTAGATGTTCTATCAGTACTTTAATTTTTTTTTTTGAGCTAATATTTATATTTTTTGACATTTTGGTAAATATTTTTTGATTTAATGATTTAAAAATTTCATAAGCTATAATTGTTAACGAATGGGATAAATTTATTGACTTAAAATTTTTTGATGTAGGTATCTGTAAAACGTAATTAGAATATGAAAGATCTTCGTTGGAGAGCCCCGAAGCTTCTGGTCCAAACATAAAACCAAATTTTGTTTTATTATTTGTATTAATTATATTATGAAATTGATTAAATGAAATATGTTTTTTGTTAATATCTCTTTTCCTTGCACTTAAAGAAAATATTACATCAAAATTTTTTATTGCTTCAGAAGTCTTACTGAAAATTTTAGATTTTTGTAAAATATCGTAAGCGCCTACCGATGTTGCTTTAGCTTTTGCATTTGGCCATGTTTGCTTAGGTGAAACAATTATTAATTTTGAAAAACCAAAGTTTTTAATTGCTCGTGCAGATGCACCTATGTTTTCACCAATTTGGGGTTTAACCAATATAAAGCCAAATCTATTACTCATTTAGGTTAGGTGGGGCTTTTTCTTTGTAAAGTTTATAGTCTAGACTATCAATTAAAGCCTTAAACGAAGCGTCAATAATATTGGGAGAAACGCCAACAGTAAACCAACTGATTCCTGATTTATCGGTGCTTTCGATTAATACTCTTGTAGTTGCTTCTGTGCCGGTATTAAGAATTCTTACTTTATAATCTAACAACCTTAAATCTGTAAAATAATTATAATATTTTTCGACTTTTTTTAAATTTGATCTTATAGCATTGTCTAGTGCATTTACAGGACCGTTACCTTGGCCAGTACATTCTATTATTTTGTTATCAATAATAAAAGTGACGTTAGCATTAGTGCTAATTTCTTTAAATTTTGAAACAGTAACTTTATAACTATCTACTTTTAGATATTCAGGAACCTTTCCTAACAGCCTATTAGCAAGTAATTCGAATGACGCATCTGCACCATCATAAGAATATCCACTAAACTCTCTATCCTTAACTTCATCTAAAATTTTTTGTACTTTAGGATCGCTAGAATCTATTTTAACTCCGTACCTTTCTAATTTAGAAAGAATATTTGATTTTCCTGATTGATTGGAAACAACTATATTCCTATGGTTTCCGACTATCTTTGGATCAATATGTTCGTATGTTTTAGGATCTTTTTGAACTGCCGATGCATGTAAACCTCCCTTGTGTGAAAATGCAGACGCTCCCACATATGCCATACTTTTGTTTGGTTTTTTATTAAGAATTTCGTCTAAAAATCTAGAACATTCAGTTAAAGCTGAAAGTTTTTCCTTTTTAATATTTATTTCAAATTTATCACTAAAGGTTTTTTTTAGAAACAGTGTGGGTATAATTGACATTAGGTTTGCATTACCGCATCTTTCACCTAAGCCATTGATTGTTCCTTGAATTTGCCGTGCTCCTGCCAACACAGCAGTTAAAGAATTTGCAACAGCATTTTCAGTGTCATTATGAGCGTGTATACCCAAGTTTTTACCAGGTATAATTTTAGATACTTTATTTACTATATCGCCTACTTCATTTGGTAAAGTTCCACCATTGGTGTCACATAAAACAATCCATCGAGCTCCTTCATCAAAAGCTTGTTTCAAACAGTCAATAGCATAATCTGAATTAGCTTTGTAACCATCAAAAAAATGTTCAGCATCAAATAAAAATTCCTTTTTATTTTTAATAAAATGCTTAGCAGTATCTCTTATGTTTGCTAAATTTTCGCTGTTACTGATTCCTAAAGCAGTTTTAACATGAAAATCCCAAGATTTACCAACAATACAAACTGCATTACAATTTGCTTTTAACAAAGGAGACAAGCTAGGATCGTTATCTACGCTACGACCATTTTTTTTTGTCATTCCAAATGCGGTAAAAATGCTTTTATTAATCTTAGGTGGTTTTTCAAAAAATTCTGTATCTACAGGATTTGCTCCAGGCCACCCTCCTTCTATATAGTCAACACCTATATCAGATAGAATTTTAGCTATTTTATTTTTATCTTCAACATTAAAATCAACACCTTGTGTTTGAGCACCATCTCTAAGCGTGGTATCAAATATATATAATTTATCTTTTTTCATTTATATTTCCAGCTTGTTTTATCTTTTTGATCTTCAATTGAAACTCCTTTATTAAATAATTCATCTCTAATATTATCAGCTAGTATGTAATTTCCATTTTTTTTTGCTACTAGTCGCTCTTTAATTTTTATATTAATAAACTCCTCAGATATATTAATTTTAGTTTTTTTAAAAATATTCCATTCATCTTTACTTAGATTAAATAATCCTAATAACCTACAAGCACTATTAAATAATTTTTTACTATTATCATCTCCTTTTTGTGCTTTATTATAAAGAGAGTGAATTTTTGCAATAAAACCAGGTGTATTTAAATCATCTAATAAAGATTCAGCAAATTCTATGGTATTTTCGTCAACCACTTTTTCATAAAGATTGTACCATTTATCAATAATTTCTTTTTGATTTTTTAATAATTCATCATTCCAATCAAGTGGTTGACTATAATGAGCACTTAGAAGTGCTAGTCTGACAACTTGTCCGGAATACTTTTCTACTGCATCTGAAATTGTAATTATATTCCCTAATGATTTTGACATTTTTTCTTTATTCATTGTTACAAAACCATTGTGTATCCAAAAATTGGCAAAACTATTTGTTGAATTGTTACAGCAAGATTGAGCAATTTCATTTTCGTGGTGTGGAAAGATTAAATCTAAGCCTCCACCATGAATATCAAAAGTTTTACCTAAATATTTTTCACTCATAACAGAACATTCTAAGTGCCATCCAGGCCTTCCCTTTCCCCAAGGAGAGTTCCAGCCTGGATCGTTGTCTATAGAAGGTTTCCACAAAACAAAGTCCATAGAATTTTTTTTTAGATCTGAAATCTCCACTCTAGTTCCAGATTTTAATTCTTCTAAATTTTTATTAGAAAGCTTTCCATAATTTTTAAATGAAGAAACAGAAAAATAAACATGGTCACCAGTTAAATAGGCAAATTTTTTATTTATTAGAGAAGATATCATTTCAATCATCCCTTCAATGTGATCTGTAGCCTTTGGTTCAAAGGTTGGTTTTAAACAATTTAAACTTTCACAATTATCATGAAATATTTTTGTTATCTCAGATGTTATTTTGTCAATAGATAGATTTTTTTTTTTAGAAATATCAATGATCTTGTCATCTATATCAGTAATATTTCTTACATATTTTACACTCTTACCGTAAACTTTTCTTAAAACTCTAAATAAAGTATCAAATACAACTAATGTTCTTGCGTTTCCTACATGTGGATTATCGTAAACTGTTGGACCGCAGGCGTACATTTTAACTTCTTTGGAATTAATTGGGTGAAATAATTCTTTATGCCCCGTTAAAGAGTTTGTTAATTTTAACTTATTCATTTTCAAATTTACACACAGGTATAGGATTCATTTTATGAAGGTTTTTTTTTCTAATTTTTATATATTTTTTAAAGTTAGGATCGTTTTTATCTTCCATTGCTTTCTCTAATTGAGAATAACTCATACCCAATTGATCTTCATCATTACGCCCATCGCTCCACAAACCATCTGTTGGAGGGGCTTCAATAATTTCTTTTAATATTCCTAAATATCTTCCTAAAGACCATACGGTAGACTTATTACAGTCTCCTATTGGTGAAATATCTACACCACCATCACCATACTTTGTGTAAAAACCAACTCCGAAATCTTCAACTTTATTTCCTGTACCAACAACAATACCTGATTCTGCAGCAGCAATTTGATATAGCGTTGTCATTCTTAATCTTGCTCTTGAATTAGCTAAACCATGTTCGTTGTCAAAGTCACTTAGAGTAGTTTTGAATGAATTAAATACTTCATCTATATCTATGATTTTAAATATTACGTTGCTAAATTTAGATTTTAACCACTCTCCATGACTTATACTAAGATCGTGTTGTGATTTAATTTGCTTGATAGGCATACTTACAACAATTGTCTTCCTAGATGTAAGCGCGCAAAGAGTGCTTACTACCGATGAGTCTATTCCACCTGAAATTCCTACTACTAATGCTTTCGGATCTGGCAACATTTTACTACAGTATGTTGATATCCAGTCTTTAATAATATCTGCTCTTTTTTCTACTTTCATAATAAAACAACTTTTTTTCCTTTTCAGGATTCTGTCTTAATAATTATATAATAATTATTAAGAGGCTGCTTGAATAATATTTTTTGAATACTGTGAATTTTTCTTTATTTCTTCAGAAATCAAAAAGGCTAATTCTAAAGCTTGGCTTGCATTTAATCTAGGATCACAATGTGTTCTATATCTATTCTGCAGATCATCATCAGATATTTTCTGAGCTCCCCCTGTGCATTCTGTTACATCTTGACCAGTCATTTCAACATGTAACCCCCCCGCATATGTTCCTTCTGATTGGTGTATTGCAAAAACATCTTTGACTTCTTTTAAAACATTGTCGAAAGGTCTAGTTTTAAAACCAGTCGCTGCTTTTATAGTGTTGCCGTGCATTGGATCACATGACCATAAAACTTTTAAACCTTCTTTTTTTACAGACTTAATTAATTTAGGCAAAAATTTTGATGCATCATTATGTCCAAATCTTGATATCAGTGTTAATCTACCTGCTTCATTCTCTGGATTTAAAATATTACACAAATCTATTAATTCATCTGGCTTCATTGTTGGTCCACATTTTAATCCTATTGGGTTTTTAATACCTCTGCAAAATTCAACATGCGCTCCTTCAATCTGCCTTGTTCTATCTCCAATCCAAACAAAATGTGCAGATGTATCGTGATATTCTCCTGTGGTTGAATCAATTCTTGTCATTGATTCTTCAAAAGGTAATAAGAGAGCTTCGTGAGATGTATAAAAATTAACAGTTCTTAATCTCCGATTAGTGTCGGGATTGATTCCGCAAGCTTCCATGAATGAGAGTGCATCACTTATCTTTTCTTCAATTTCTTTATATTTACCTTTCGTTTTTTCATTTATAAAACCTAGGTTCCATAAATGAACTTGTCTTAAATCAGCAAATCCACCTTGTGAAAAAGCCCTAATTAAATTTAAAGTAGAAGCTGATTGTGAATAAGCTCTAAATAGTCTTTTGGGATCTGGTATTCTTGCACTTTCAGTAAAGTCCATGCCATTTATATTGTCACCTAAATAACTTGGTAATTCTTTGCTACCTTTGATCTCATATGGTGAACTACGTGGCTTAGAAAACTGACCTGCAATTCTTCCTACCTTAATAACTGGCAGAGAGGCAGAGTGAGTTAAAACCAAAGCCATTTGTAAAATAGCTTTGAATGTATCTCTTATATTATTTGGGTGAAATTCAGCAAAACTCTCAGCACAGTCTCCGCCCTGCAAAAGAAAAGCTTTTCCTTCTACAGCCTGTGCCAAAGATTTTTTTAATGAACGTGATTCCCCTGCAAAGACTAAAGGGGGGTAATTTTTAATTTTACCTAAAACTAAATCTAATTCTTTTTGATCTGGGTATTCGGGTAGATGTTTTGCTGGAAAGTTTTTCCAACTATTTAAAGACCATTTTTTCATATTCAACCTGTGATATATATAGTTCAAAGATGAAATTTTTTCAAGATTTTCTTTTTAACTAGGTTTTTTTTTAAAAAATCTATGTATTCAACTACTTTTTTAAAACTTTTATCGGGTAGAGCTTTATAATTTATCCAAATTTATTTTTTATGCTCAAAGAAATATGGGCTTATGCATTTCTTCCATTTGGATGTTTGGAATTATCTGGAAGTTTTTCTTTTAAAAAATCACCAGTTAAAATAATTAATTTCCACAATTTTTTCTTGTTGATTGTGTTCATTACTCCACAGTGACGGACTTAGCTAAGTTTCTTGGTTTATCAATATCACATTTTTTTAAAAGTGCTACATGATAGGCTAATAACTGAAGGGGAATAGTGAATACAAATGGCGATAAAGAATTTTCTATAGATGGAACTTTTATATTAAATCTAATATTTTCATGTATTACGTCATTATTAGTGTCAGTAATTAGTAAAATTTTTCCACCTCTTGCTATCACTTCCTGCATATTTGAAATAGTTTTCTCAAAATATTTGTCGTGAGGTGCAATTACAATTACTGGTAGCCCGTCTTCAATTAGAGCTAATGGGCCATGCTTCATCTCTCCGGCAGGGTAACCTTCAGCATGGAGATAGGACAATTCTTTTAATTTTAATGCACCTTCTAAAGCTATAGGAAATGACGTACCTCTTCCTAAAAACATTGAACCTTTCGCGTCTAAAAAATCTTTTGCTATAATTTGAATTTTACTTTCAGTTTCTAAACATTTTTCTATTACGGAAGGTAGTTTAATTAAATTTTGAATTTTTAGCCTATATTTTTCTTGTGATAAATCATTTCTTTCTCTGCTTATTTTTAAGCATAACAAATAGAGAACTATCATTTGACCTAAAAAAGCCTTAGTAGAAGCTACGCCAATTTCTGGTCCAGCATGTATGGGAAGAACCCAGTCTGAGTTTCTAGCGATAGTACTTTCTATAACGTTTACAATTGCGCAGGTTTTTACTTTGTTTTTTTTACACAAATCTAAAGCTGCCGCTGTATCAGCTGTTTCACCAGATTGAGAAATAAAAATATACAGATTGTCTTTTTTAAAGTTCAAGTTTCTATATCTAAATTCTGAAGCAATATCTACTTCCACATTGATTGAAGTAAATTCTTCAAACCAATATTTAGCAACCATACAAGAGTGATAAGCTGTACCACACCCAATAAGTGTTATCTTATTGATTTCATTTGGATTTATCGGAAAATTATAAAAATTTATATTTTCTCTTAAACTATCGACATATTCTTTTATGCAGTTTTTAGATGTAGTTGGTTGTTCAAAAATTTCTTTAGACATAAAATTTTTATAGTCTCCTTTGTCGCTAATATTTTTGTCATCAGAAATAATTAAAACTTTCTTATTAATCTTATTTTTTTTAGTATCATAAAAATTAATATTATCTTTGGTTAAAACACAAATTTCACCATCTTCTAAATATGAGATCTTGTTAGTCATTGATTTAAGTGCGTATGAATCTGATCCTAAGTAATTTTCTGATTTTGAGTAACCTACTGCAAGTGGGCTGCCTCTTCTTGCTCCAATAATTATGTTATTATAGTTTTTAAATATTATTCCTAAAGCAAAACTTCCTTTTAGTTCTTTTAATGTTTCATATACAGCTTCTAGAGGTTTTTTGTTTTTAAGATATTCTGTAATAAGCAAAGTAATTACCTCTGTATCTGTTTGAGATTTAAATTTTATTCCTTTTTGTTCTAATTTTTTTTTTAAAATGTCCGAGTTTTCAATAATACCATTATGAACTACAGACACTATTTCTGAAGAATGAGGATGTGCGTTTATTTCATTGGGCACCCCATGTGTAGCCCACCTTACGTGCCCAATTCCTAAATTGCCTTTTGCTGGAGATTTAAATAAAATTTTTTCTAGTTGCTCGACCCTGCCAGAACATTTTTTTTCATTAATATTTTCACTATCCAAGGTAGCTAATCCCGCAGAATCGTAACCTCTGTACTCTAATCTTTTTAAAGAGTTTATTATATTTGATGAAACAGATTTATTACTAGCTATACCAATTATACCGCACATTATTTATTTTTTTTTCTTTTATAATTTTTAACTTCTTGCTGAGGTGACCTAGTTAAAGCTAACGATGATTTGTTAACTTTTTTTGTAATGACTGAACTTGCTCCAACTGTAGCGCTATCTTCAATTTTAACCGGTGCAACAAGTGAAGAATTTGAACCAATAAATACGTTTTTTCCAATTTTAGTTTTACTCTTATTAATTCCATCGTAATTACAAGTTATTGTTCCCGCTCCTATATTAGAATTTTCACCAACTGTGGTGTCTCCTATGTAGGAAAGGTGATTAACTTTTACATTTTTTCCAATAAGTGATTTTTTTGTTTCAACAAAATTTCCAACTTTAGAGCCTTTCTTTAGAATTGTTCCTTTCCTCAATCTAGCATACGGACCTACTGAGACATTTTTTTCTATTTTAGTTCCTTCGATGTAACTAAATGATTTTATAGAAACATTATTTCCAATACTTACTTTTGGTCCGATTACTACGTAAGGCTCTATTGTAACATTTTTTCCAAAAGAGGTGTCTGTTGATAAAAAAATTGTTTCTGGGGCTATTAAATTTACTCCACTTAACATGGCTTTCTTTCTTAGTTTGTCTTGCTTTAAACTATTAAAAGCAGCTTTTTTATATTTTATATTTGTCATCATAAAAAATTCTCTTTACATTAATAGCACTGAAGTAATAAGTCACAATATATTTCTTTTTAATACTTGTAATTATGAGACAAATTTATACTATTTTATTTGACCTAGATGGAACAATTGTTGATACAGCGCCAGACTTAATGGCGGCACACAACCATGTAATGAAAAAATTTGGCCATAGAGAAAAAGAACTTTCAGATATTAAATTACTTGCTGGAAAAGGTTCTTGGGTGATGATGCAAAAATCTTTTAAAAAAAAAATTGAAGATGAAAAAATAAAGAAAAGTATGACGAGTGAATTTATTAATTATTATAGTCAAAATATTGATAAAAAAAGTAAGCCAATAGAAGGGATATTTAATTTTCTAGAATGGGCTAAAAATAAAAATATTTCTATGGCTGTTTGTACAAACAAACAAGAAAAGCTAGCTGTGGATCTTTTAAAAAAAATTAAAATGTTTAATTATTTTGATTACATTGCTGGGTGTGATACATTTAATTATAACAAGCCTGATCCTAGGCATTTAACAGATGTAATTGAAATAACTGGTGGAAAATTAAACAAAACAATAATGGTTGGAGATAGTGAAGTTGATGCAATCTCTGCATACAACGCCAAAATTCCTTTTGTGTTAGTAGAGGGTGGTTATACAGAAAAAACATCTGGTCAGATAAAACACAACGTGCTTATTAAAAATTTTAATAATTTTGATAAAGTGATAGAAAAATATTTATAGCTTACCTTTGGTTTAAAAGCATAACTTCTCTAACTTCTTCACCTCTGTACTTTGATAGGGGTCGAATAAGTTTGTTTGAAGTATGTTGTTCCATTATATGAGCTGACCAACCAGTAATACGAGACATTACAAATATTGGTGTATAAAAATCAATATCAATTCCCATCATGTAATATGTTGGTCCACAAGGAAAATCTACATTAGGATGAATGTTTTTTTTCTCAAGCATTTCATTTTCTAATACTTCATACATTTTTGTAAATTTTTCCTTTTTTAGTAATTTTGCAACTTTAAACATATAGTGTTTCATCGTTGGCACTCTTGAGTCGCCTGTTCTATATACTCTGTGGCCAAACCCCATAATAACTTTCTTTTTGTTAAGAGCATTTTCTACCCATTTTTTTGCTTTTTCAGGTTTACCAATTTCTTTCATCATGTGCATTACAGCCTCGTTAGCCCCGCCATGAAGAGGGCCTTTTAAAGATGCAACCGCTCCAGTTATTGCCCCATGAAGGTCTGACAAGCTGCTCGTTATAGTTCTAGCGGTAAAAGTTGAAACATTGAAACTGTGCTCTGCATATAAAATTAACGATATGTCGAATGCTCTTACTATTTCTTTGTCCGGAACTTTATTAAACATCATTTTAAAAAAATTTTCAGCAAAAGAAAGTTTTGTACTTGGTAAAATTATTTTTTTTCCCTTTCTTGCCCTAAAAAAAGCCGCTACTACTGTAGGTGTTTTTGCAAATATTCTCATTGCTTTTCTCATGTTTGCTTTTGGTGAATTGTCTTTGGTATCTTTATCTTCCAGCCCCATTAAACTTATGCAGGTTCTTACAACATCCATAGGGTGTGCATTTTTTGGCATTTTTTGAATATCTTTAATAAACTGTTTAGAAAGTTTTCTTTCAGCTCTTTCTACTTTAATAAATTTTTTTAATTGTGATTTGCTGGGTAATTCACCATGCAGTACTAGGTAAGCAACTTCTTCAAAATCACATTTATCACAAAGATCTTGTACTTTGTAGCCCCTATAAGTTAAAGCACTGAGCTCTGGAACTACTTGTGACACTGTGGTTTCATCAACCACTATACCTAAAAGGCCTTTTTTTATTTCATCACTCATTATTCATGTCCTTCCGTAGAAAAATCTGTTATTTTTTTACCTGGAGTGTTGTATTTCTCATATTCTACAAGCTCATACAACCTTTTTCTGGTCTGCATTTTATCAATAATATTGTTTTGATGGCCGTCATTAAATATTGATCTTAAACCATTCTCTACATTTTGCATTGCAAGTCTTTGCGTAGAAACAGGATAAATAACTAAATTATAACCCAGATTTTCTAATTCTTTTTTATTTAATAATTTTGATTTACCGAATTCAGTCATGTTAGCTAAAAGATAACCTTTTGAAATTTTTCTTACACTTTCAAACTCATTTTCATCTTTCATGGCTTCAGGAAAAATCATATCTGCTCCAGCGTCTTCATAGGCTTTTATTCTATCTAAAGTTTTTTCTAGCCCCTCTACGGTATTTGCATCTGTTCTAACGATAATTAAAAAATTCTTATCTTTTCTAGCCTGTACAGAAGTTTTGATTTTTTTAACCATATCTTCTTTGGAGATAAGTTCTTTGTTGTCTAGATGGCCACATCTTTTTTCTGATATTTGATCTTCAATGTGACATCCGGCTAAACCTTTGCTCTCAAAATCTAAAATAGTTTTTTTACAATCATTAAATCCAGTGTCTGCATCTACAATTGTAGGTAAGTCGGTAACTCTTGAAATTTGTGCCGATCTATAACTCACTTGATCCAGGGTAGTAAGACCTATATCGGGAAGACCTAAGTCATTAGACATAACACCGCCCGAGATGTAAACTCCATCAAATCCTATTTCTGCAATAAGTTTGGCACACAGAGGGTTGTAAGCACCGGGAAATCTAAGTAAATTATTTAATTGTAATTTTTTTACAAAATCTAATCTTTTTTCAGATGCAGTTTTAGTTGTGAAATGCATTTGAACAGACTTATATTAGAGGTTTGGGAAAAGATCAAAGATTATTTAAATAAAATAAATAATCCAGTCAAAACTAACAATACCGCTAGTAGATATTCAATTATTTTTTTTGTCTTTTCGTTATTTATGAATTTTCTCAATCCACTGCCAAATAATGCCCACAAACTACATGTGGGTAAATTAATTATTGCTGCGGTAATAGTAACAAATATGACCCCTATAAAAATATTTTCTTCAGACGGGAAAAACCCTGAAGCTACAGTAACTGCAATTGACCAGGCTTTTGGATTTATAAACTGAAAGAGAGACGCTTCATAAAATCTGAGCGGCCTACCCTTTTCTTTTTGTATTAAACTAAACGAACCAATCATCTTCCACCCCAAGTAAAGCAAGTATAAAAAACATAAAATTTTCATATATAATTGAACTTGAGGGTAAATTAAGAAAAGATTAGCTAAACCAAAACATGTTAATCCAATTTGAAGTATATGGCCTAATGAAATACCTATTAAATGCGGAAGAGTTCTTACAAAACCAAATTTCATGCCTGAAGCAGTAAGCATTGCGTTGTTAGGTCCTGGTGTAAAAAACATCGTAAAGTAAAAAGTTGCTAACGCAGTAAAAAGAGTGAATGAAATCATAAATATTTAATTATTTTTTTTGTTTCAGGTCTTTTACGTTCAGTGGGCTCTTCTTTTTTTTGACCAATATAAATAAACCCAGCTATTTTATCTTCACCTGGTCTGCCTCCTAAAAAAGTTATCATCTTATTATTATAAGAATACCATTCAGTTAACCATTGTGCAGCATAACCAATTAATTGAGCGCAAGATAATAAGTTCATACAAACTGCTCCAGAAGATAAATGCATTTCCCATTTTGGTATTGTAGGATGTTCAACAGGTGTAGACATAACTGCTATGACCGCTCCAGCACGTTGAAACCTGTTAGCCTCAAGATCAATAGAAGCTTTATTGGCCTCAGGATGTATTTTTTTATATTCAGGAAGAATAATTTTTTTATCAACTTGAGATAGTGACTTACCTTCAATGACAATTAATTTCCAAGGATTTAATGACCCGTGGTCTGGAACTCGTATTCCAGCAGACAATATAATTTCTAAATCTTTTTTTTTAATTGGTTCTGATCCCATTTTTTTTACTATTACAGATCTTCTTTTCAAATAAAAATCAGCTTTTGAATTCATTAATAATAATTACATTTATTTATTTTATATGCAAGAATTTGCCTTCTACTTAAAATTTTATCTAAATTCCTCAAAACTAAATTTATAAATGCCTTTTTTATCGGCAGAAATATAAATAGAGCCATCAGCATCTTCGTATAACTCATTAAATTTGTTCGTGACAAAATGTCTTAAAACAAGTTTTCCCGTTGATATTTTTTCTATTGAATGAACTTTATCCATTTCTTCATTTAATAAAAAAATGATCATTGAGTAGCCTTTCCTTAGAGTGTTGCCATATAAAGACAGAGCCATTAAACAGGGTTTTTTATAATAATTCTTTAATTTTTTTGGGCAGTTATTTAATGAAGATATTCCTACCGAAGGCACAAAAGCAAAAAGTGGTTCATCGTAATTATCATTTTCATGACTTAAAAAATAAGCAGAACCGTCACCACCTCCTTCTTTTAAATAATTTGTACCGTAAGATACATTTGGCCATCCATAGTTATTATTTTCTTCGATTAAATTCAATTCATCCCCACCTTTCGGACCGTGTTCCACACTAAATATTTTATTATTCATTAGAGTTATTCCTTGTGGAACACGGTGACCGATCGAAAATATGTTTATGTTTAAATTTTCTTGTTTTTTAATTGAAGTAATTAATTCTTCTTTATCAATTGATAAAATTTTTCCGAAAAATGAATTAACATCTTGAGCTAATTTACTATTCTTACTTGCATGTTTTTCTGGAGTACCTAATGAAAAAAGTATTTTATTTTTATAATGTATATTGCTACTTCCAAGTCCATTAAAATCGTTGTTCTTGGCTATTTCTGGTAAACACTTTGTTTTAAAAATTTCTTTTCCAGTATTAAGTAAAATTATAGAAGCAAAATAACAATCTTTAATATTGGAAGAAATTAAAGCTAACTTATAATCTTCTATAGATATTATGTTTTTAACACCTCCGTTTCTATCTAAAGTAAAATGATTAGGAAGATTTAATTTAGTTGCTTTTAGGTTGGTATATACATTACCATTTTGAGTAAAGATTTTTAAATTTTCACTTTTAAATTTTTTTGAGTCAGAAGAATTTTCGATAAATGCTGTTTTTTCTGAAAGTGATAATATTTTTTTTAATTTTAAAGTGAAAGCGTTTGCGGTTATTTTACATTCAATAAAGTCTCCCTTTTTATAACTTTGACAATATTCTTTAATTACATTAGTACCGTCAGGATTTTTTGCTCTTTTAATTTTTGTTTCTTTTTCATTTTTTAAAATATTTTTAAATTTCTCAAATTTTTCTGGATTTTCAAAAGTCCAAAAACTAACCCCAAGTATAGATATAGTCCAAATAATAAGGATAATTATAATTTTTTTCATTTTGATTTCTTATTTACATTTCCGGCATAAACCAAAAAATTCTAAATTATATTTTTTATATTTCATGCCCGTTTTATTATTATAACTTGTCAAATATTTTGAAAGTTTTATATCATTAATTTCTTCAACTTGTTCACAGTTTTCGCAAATAGAGAAAGCTGTTGCTTTAGAAACCTCACAATTAGAATTTTTACATGCAACAAAGGCATTCCTACTCTCTATTTTATGAATTTTTCCTATTTCTATTAATTTATCTAAAGCTCTGTAAATTTGTTGGG
>MDSY01013082.1_pt1 | contig 14920 bp, 14 predicted proteins | sample 811131 | NCBI WGS metagenome assembly MDSY01 (sample SAMN05326643, study PRJNA326480) | marine metagenome | isolation source: seawater | place: Atlantic Ocean: South West | collected 2010 | reverse complement strand
ATTTGGTAAAAAGTAAAATGATTTTATATGAAATTTGATGAATTAAGAATACACCACGTAGCTATGCCACTAATTGATCCATGGATTACATCTTACGGTTTAGATTATGAAATTCATTCTGTATTAATTAATGTTAAAAGTGGTAATTATTCAGCTTGGGCTGAAACTTGTGCGCTTGAACTACCAACTTATTCATATGAAAGTGCAAATTCGATTTTTTATAATATTTCAGAGATATTTGCTCCAAGTCTTTTGGGTAAAAAATTAGAAACTTCAGAAGAATTGATTAATCAATTATCAATTTATAAAGGTAATCCATTTGCTAAGGCTGGTCTAGATATAGCGTGGTGGAATTTAAAGAGTAAAATATCAAATACTCCCTTACATATTCTTTTAGGTGGAAAGAAAAGAAAAGTTGTTGCAGGGGCAGACTTTGGTGTAGAAAAAGATATAGATACTCTGCTCGAAAAGATAAGTGTTGCGATTGAAAACGGAGCTCCCAGAATAAAATTAAAAGTGAAAAGAGGTTGGGACTTAGATGTTCTTGATGCGGTTACAAAGTCTTTTCCGGAGGTGATTTTTCATATAGATTGTAATGGTGGTTATACTTTAGAAGATATTAATTTTTTCAAATCTATAGACAAATTTCAATTAGCTTTTATTGAACAACCTTTATCATATGATGATTTATTTGATCATTCCAAACTTGCACAATCTATTAGTACTCCACTATGTTTAGATGAATCTATTAATAGTATTGAAAGGGCTAGGCAAGCAATAGACTTAAATGCCTGTAAATATATAAATATTAAGCCAGGACGAGTCGGAGGTCTAACCAACTCAATTGAGATTAATAGATTAGCAGAAAATGCTGGGATACCAGTATGGGTTGGAGGAATGCTTGAGAGTGCTTTAGGTGCAAGTGTTTGTATAGCTTTAGCTACTTTAAGCAACTTTACCTACCCAGGAGATTTATTCCCTTCCGATAGGTTTTATAAGAATGATTTATGTAAACCAGAAAACAAGTTTGACTCACCATATATTTTTAAACCGTTAGATAAATTACCTATACCAGATAAAGATTTACTTAACAAATACACAATTAAATCAGAACATGTTGTGTAGGTTATTTTATGAGTTTAATTCTTTCATAGTTTGAAAATCTACCACAGGGGTAATGGATATGGAACCTAGTTTTTTTGTATGTCCGATTGTTTTTTCTATATTTATATAGTCATCAGTTTCTAATAATAAATACATTTTATGCTCCGTTGGATTAGCAACAAAAAAATGTAATTTCACATTATTTTCTTTTGAATTGTCGTATATCTTTGCGAGAGCATTGATTTTTTCAGGGTCACTATTAGGTTCACCTGGACATACTTCGGGGGTATGGGTATACATTATATGAAAATATGACATAAATAATCTCCTTAGTAAAAAATAAAATAGGTGTTAATAAATTTTATAATATATTTTTGTAAGCGGTCACAAATAGTGACCGCTTATACATTTTTTTATTCAACAATAATTTTATTTACCATACCTAATTGGTAATGACCTGGTGTATTACAAATAAATGCATAAGTGCCAGGTTTAATGTCTTCAATTATCAACTCACCAGACTCACCCGGTTGTAAACTTGAAATTTTCCCCAAGATATCTAATTTAGTTTCATCCGCCATTGAAGCATCTTCAGTTAACTCTAAGTTTTCATAATTTTCATCATTAATTAGAACCATATTATGTTCAAGATTACCACTATTAGTAAGAGTTAATTTAATACTACCTTCATTCAAGGAATTTTCAGAAGCTAAGTTTACATCCCATTCTGACATAGTAATGTTAACTTCGCTAATTTCTTTAGATTTGGGTGACATTGTTTTATTGTCAGTTGGCATGCTTGTAGCTGTTGGTTCTGGCATGCTTGTAGCTGTTGGTTCTGGCATGCTTGTAGCTGTTGGATTGGGCATAGCCATACTATCATTATTATCCATTGAATCACTACTAGAGCAAGAAATAATGGATAACATAAGCAATATCGCACATATAGAATACATTTTTTTTCTATTCATTTTTTTAACCTCTAAATGTTGTAAATTTTAATGATTATAATTTTAATTTTAGTATTTATTAATTTGATTTTTATAAATTAAGTGTTATAAATTGAAAAATTAAAATTAAAATTAATAGCGATAATTTAGAGATAATTTGGTATAATTTACAAATACTAATTTTTTCAAGTTAGTACTTCTATTTCTTTATAATTTTTTACATATTTTGTACTTTTACTTTTATTTTTTTCAAACTTTATAAATTTTTTCCATACAAAAAATGTATATGGTTATATAATTTGAAAAAAGCTAAGGTAAATAAATTTTGTTTTTCAGTGTAAGTAAAATTAGAAATAGATGGTGGTTTATATCTCCATCGGGAGATATATTTTTTTCAGTTGGATTAAATCATTTTGATCCTTCAACTATGAAATATAAAGAAAATATATCAATTTGGAGGGAAAAATATAATTCTGATGTTAATAACTGGCTGAAAAAATCGGTTTCAACTAATATGTATAAATGGGGATTTAATACTGTAGGATGGGTTCAGGATGTAACAATAAGAAACTTTCAGCATTCAAGAACGTTTACTCGCTCAGAGTACGATATAATAAATATGCCATATTGTCATATGTTACCTTTTACTGAATCTCACCAATGGGAAAAACATTCTAATCATTATGATATTTTCAATTCTGAATGGGACGAATGGTGTGATTATGTAGTAAGAACGCATATATCTGAATTATCAGATGACCCAAACCTAATCGGATATTTTTATTCAGATTGTCCAACCTGGGTACATACTCGACCTGTTAATGAATGGAGAGGTCCAATATTTGACCCTGATCTTCTTACATCAAAATCAGGTAGTCGAGAGCTTTCAAAATTGGCTAATCATTATTATAAAACTACTTATGAATCTATAAAGAGATATGATAAGAATCACTTAATTCTTGGGGACAGATATGAAGCAACTGAAAAATTACCTGATGAAGTTGTAAATGCGGCCTTGCCATATGTTGATGTACTATCATTTCAAGATTTTCAAAACCCAGTTGCAAATATGAACTACTGGCACAAAAAAACAAATAAGCCTGTACTTTTAGCCGATTCAGCAAAAATTAAATGGGATACATTACCAGGGGAAATTTCCTATAATGATGGTGATTGGTACTCAGCAATTCTTAATGATTTACAGGATAACCCTGGATGCATAGGTTTTCATCTTTGTGGAGGCTATCAAAGAAACCGTGCAAGAAGATATGGTCTTATAGATGAACAAGAGATTCCTGATGCAATAAATATTCCTAAAATAATTAAGGCAAATGAAAATAACAGTAAATGGGTAGAAGATAATTCAAAATAATATAATAAAAAAACTTGGCGCTTTTAGTAACTCTAACTATAGACGTTATTGGTTCGGATCATTAGCTTCTGTAGGTTCTATACAGATGGCTGTAATGGCTCAAGGTTGGTTGATTGTTGATGAATTAGGTGGCTCTGCTCTATCCTTAGGCTATCTTGGTGCTGCATCATCTTTACCGACTATATTGATTAATTTATTTGGAGGTGCATTAGCAGATAGAATTGATAGAAGAAAATTAATCATGATAATTTCTGGATGTGCTGCATTGATATTATTAATTTTAGCAGTTCTAGATTCTACAAATTATGTAAAAATCTGGCACGTTATTTTACTTGCTTCAATACAGGCTTTTGTTATGGGATTCGATGGTCCAGTTAGAAGTTCTTTTTTCCCGTTATTGATTGAAAGAAAACATATGATGAGTGCTGTAGCTTTAGGATCTATAATGTGGCAATTTAGTCGTTTAGTTACTCCCGTACTTGGCGGTATTATTATAAGATACGGAGACACTCATACTGTATTTTATATAGCTGTTTTAGGTTGGTTGAGTATGTTGATTTCAATATATTCAATAAAACTGTCATTAAAGAATACACAAAAACATAAAAATGTTTTTAATGAGATAAATGAAGGCTTAAGATTTATTGCTTCCAGAACAGATTTCAAAATATTAATTGCATTAACTTATTCCACACATTTTTTTGGTTTTCAGTACCTTCAATTAATGCCATTATTTGCACAAAAATTAGGTAGAGATGCTGATGGATTTGGCTTGCTCTTATCATCTACTGGACTAGGTTCACTGCTTGGAACAATAATAGTTGGCAAGGTGAGAAAAAGTAATAATGTTGGAAAAATCATGATCGTTGGCTCATTGCTTTTTTGTGTTTCAATATCATTTTTTTCTTTGGTTACATCATTTTATTTAGCTTTAGTTTTTCTTTTTATTGGAGGTGCGTGTAATACAATATTTTTTGTTATTGGAATGACAGTTTTACAAATAAGAGTTCCTGAAAATATTAGAGGTAGGGTAATGGGTATATATACAATAACTTTTAGTCTTATTCCATTAGGAGGATTGATGTCAGGAATAGTTGCTAATATTTTCGGTATAACAATAGCTGTTTTAGCTGGAACTACAATACTTGGCACTATATTTATACTTATGTTTATTACTCAACCTATTTTTAGAAATCTGAGTGGTTCGAGCTTTGAAAATTAAATTTAAGTGATATTATTTTTTTCATATAAAATTTATATTTGAATTATTTTATGTCATAGACGAACCTTGTGATTGGCTGTAAATTTATATTGTTGTTATTTTATAAATTGGAGCAAAAAAATGAAAATACTTATTACTGGTGGAAATGGGAGAGCAGGTTCTTATGTAGTCAAAGAATTCTTAGAAAATGGTTATGAAGTAATTAATGCCGACACAAGTTCCCCGAATTTTATTGAACCTACTGAAATAAAAATTCATAATTTATCATATAAGAAAATTGATTTCACTGATTTTGGTCAAACATTATCTTCTTTGGAAGGATGTGATGCTGTTGTTCATCTTGCTGCAATACCTAATCCTTTGACTTTACCGCCTCATGAGGTTTTCAGAATAAATATGATGACGACATATAATGTACTTGAATCTGCTTTTTTATTAAATATAAAAAAAATAGTTTTAGCATCATCAATAAATGCTATTGGAGCTGCTTTTCCTTTAATTCTTTGGGATGAAGATCCTATTATGCCAAACTATTTACCAGTAGATGAAAATCATCCGACTCGCTCTTCAGATGTTTATGCAACTACGAAATGGTTGGGTGAAGAAATGGCTGAAGCATTTGCCAGGAGGTCCAAAACTCAAATTGCTAGCTTGCGATTTATGGGGTTATGGGATGAAGAAAGATTACTTAGTCATAAAAATGATAAAAATAAAGACAATATAACTCCTCAAAAAATTGCTGGTTTTTTTGCTTATACTGATCGAAGAGATGCTGCAAAAGCATGTAGGCTAAGCATAGAAAATGACTGGGATGGTCATGAAGCATTTTTTATTAGTTCTTCTGATACAACTTCAAATATTCCTTCATCAAAATTAGTTGAAAAAGTATATCCTGGAGTAAAATTAAAAAAACAACTATTAGAGAATGAGTCACTTATTAACATATCTAAAGCAAAAGGTATTATGAATTGGAAACCTGATTATTCATGGCGCAATGCATAGTCTTCTTAGATTGGTAAAAATTTGATAAGAATAACTATTACAAGATTAATTAGAGATAAGTTTTTTTCGCTTGGGATTTTTATTTCAGTACTTATTGCCTCGATAGTTGTAGCCGGAGGTTTTATGTATCAAAATAGTTTTCATAGAATCATTGTTAAAAACTCTTTGGATGAAATTGGCATCTATAATAAAAATATACGTATAGATTCACAATGGATTCCATTAGAAAATAGTGAAATAGAAAAAACTAACTCAATTATAGAGGACTTAAAAGATAATAATATAATTGATGAACTTAAGTATGATACGACAAATCATCTACGTACCAAGGAGCATTTTTGGAATAAAAATGATGACGAAGTAATATCTGGGGATTTAGTTTCAAGGCTATTTTTTCATACTTCTAATAATCTATTAGAAAATATTGAAATTATAGAAGGTAATTACCCAAAAACTGACATTTTAAACGAGAATGGTATTAATACAATAGAAGTTATTGTATACAAAAAGCGTAGCGAAAATATAAGACACGATTACCAACTTAAGAATTTTCAAATTAATGATATTATTTCTGCTCAATCTGTTTCAAGAAATATAGGATTAGTAAGGGCGAAAATTGTTGGTATTTTTGATATTAAGGATACTTATAGTGAGTTTTGGAATGGTGATCCATCTTTAATTTTAGATCCTGATCCACCTATGATTTTTGGAGGTAGAGAACGCCCTGTAGTTTTATTCACAAATTTTAAAGCTTTTTCCCAAGGTTTGGAATCTTCAAATTCTGGATTACCTATTGATTATCAAAAAATTTTTCATATAGATACCTCGAAAATTTTATCAGTTAGTACTAATGATATTTTGAAAAACTTAAGAGATTTTCAAAATGAAGTTTTTACGAAGATTCCTAGATCTAATGTTTATATAAGTATTATTCCTACAATAGAAAGAGTAGAAAATAAAATTCTATTTCTAAAACTACCTATGTATATAATCGGATCTTTTGCTCTAACATTTGTACTATTTTACGTATTAATAATTTCAAAGATTATCAGTAACAAAAGATCGATTGAAATAGCTGTTTTACTTTCACGAGGTTTGTCTTTTCGGCAACTACTTAGTATTTCAATATTTGAATCAATATTTATAGTTTTTTTTCCAGGTTTTTTGGGTATTTTTATCGCATTTTATTTACTAAAAATTACAGGTAATTTTGAATTTTTTCATCCAATAACTAATGGGAATAATTTTTATATAAATTATAATCTCGAGGTTTACTTTTACGTTTTTATTATGAATATTATAATTTTCTTAATTTTACTATTACCATTATTTGAAAAAATATTTTCAAAAATATCTATAAATATTAGTACTCAAATCTTTTCTAATAGAAGAAGTTTTTTTCATAAATTTTTTATTGATTATTTACTGATTTTACTTTTTGGAGTTTTTATATGGGAGTTACTAAACAAGGGAATTGTTTATTCTGATATTGATAATAATCTAAGTATTGATACTGTAATATTATTAGCGCCAGTAATGTTTATGTTAGGTGTTATATTAGTAATATTAAGAGTTTTTCCTTTACTAATAAATATTTTATATTTATTGACGAAAAGTATTTCTAATACAGTAATATTTATTGCAATAGTCAGGATAAAGAGAAATTTTAATTGGTATTCATTAATTTTATTGCTGACAGTTTTTACGGTTAGTTTATCAGTTATTATTGGAAGTTTGACGTCAACTTTAGATAGAAGTAGTAGAGAAAAAGTTTTATATGATATACCTTCAGACTTAAGGTTAATTGTTAGAGAACCAATTAATCAAAATGATATATCTAAATTAAATGATATTGATGGCACTATTTATGTTTCATCTGCTTTTAGAGAAAAAGGAATAATTGGTACTACACAACAGGGCCCAAATTTTACTCTTCTTGGTTTGGATACTAAAAACATAGAAGATTTTATTTGGTTTAGAGAAGATTTTTCTAGAATAAATAAATCAAAATTATTTGAGAAAATTAGAAAATTACCTGACCCGCCACCTATTAATATACCCTCAGAAGCCACGCATCTTTCTGCTAATAGTATGCAAGAACCCTATGTAAAAGATCATTTTTTTTGGATTATTCTTGAAGATTCCAAAAAAAGAAAAGTGACAGTAACCCTAGGGCAAATTGAATCTAATTGGACTGATAAAGTTGCAAAAATTCCATCTCACTTAAAACATCCAATTGAAATAGTGTCAATCCAAACATTTATGCCTGTATCTGGGGATACAGGTACACCAACTGATTGGTATGTTGACAATATAAGAGCTATAGGCCCGTCAATAGACAAAGTACTAGTTGATTTTGAAGGAGATAATTATTGGTCTACATTACCTACATCTAATGGCTTGGATGATACTATTGAAATTATTTCTGATACTCAAAAAGAAAATCAATTTGCTAAGATTAGTTTGGATGTCGGTACTGTAGTTGGAGTAAGAGGAATTTATAGAAACTCTAATGGTAAACCTATTCCTATTGCTGTTTCTAAAAATTATCTGGACCTAACCGAAAATTTAATTGGAGACTATGCTGTTGTACAAGTTTATGGTGGATTTGTACCTGTAGAAATAGTTGCAATTGTTGATAATTTTCCTACTTTAGATTCTAAGGATAATCCATTTATAATTCTCGATGTCAATAGTTTATTAAACTTTCTAGAATTTAGAGGGATGGTTAACGTTTCTGAGAATGAGTTTTTTATAGATATTGATGAATTTAGAAAAAATGAAATAAAAGGTCAAATTAGTAATTTATTTATGTCGTCAACGATCAAAGATGTAGATGACAACCTCAAACAAACTTTAGTTGACCCGACTACAATTTTAGGATGGGAAGTAACATCTTATTTATCGATATTCTTATCCCTTATTATTATAGTCCTATCATTCTATTCATACTTTTATGCTTTTTATATGAATAACAGGAAAGATGCATTCATATTAAAGTCAATTGGGATTTCAAGGACAACATTCATATTTACTTTATTTTTAGAAAATCTTTTATTAATTGTATTTGGATTATTCATTGGAATAATTACTGGTTATTACTCAGCTAAATTGTCAATAACTGGTATAAATTATTTCTATGATGGAAAATTGCCCTTACCCCCAATTGTTTTCGAATGGAATTTTATACCATTATTAGTATTTTTAATTTTTATAGTAATTATTACTATATCTTCAATTTATTTGATATATAAAAAATTCGTTTATGATAAAGTTGAATTAATTAGATAAAATTCATTAGTTCAAAATTAATTATGTGGTTAGACCCAAAAGTAGCTGTAGGGGCAATAATTCCTTATAAATCAGGAATTGTTTTAGTACAAAGAGCCATAGAACCTGGATTAGGTAAATGGACTTTTCCATCAGGATATGTAAATAGAGGTGAGGTTGTAGAAGACGCGCTTCGAAGAGAACTATTAGAAGAATGTGGTATTGAGTGTGAAATAGTTAATCTAGTTGGAGTATATTCAGATACTAATAACCCTGTAATTTTTATAGTATATGAGGCTAAAATTATATCTGGTCAACCAAAAAAAAATGATGAAGAAAATTATGATATCATGATAGCTGATTTTGATAATTTGCCTGAATTAGCATTTAGCCATGATGAAAATATTATATTAAGTTGGAAAAATTAACCTAAAATCCATGAACTAATTAAATCAATTACTTCTTTGTAGTTTATCTGAAAACTTTTTGAACTTACCCCATAATTCCATTCTTTATATAATTCATCGCTAACTAATAATAAATTACAAATTTCAACGTTTCTGAATTTGCCTAAATTATACATAGCTGAAGTTTCCATATCTACGCCAAGGATACCTTCATTCGCATACTTATTTATATCATTTATACTTTCTCTATAAAATCCATCTGTCGTCCACCAGTCACCTGATCCTATTTTAATTTTTGATTTAGAAAAAATATTCCTTAACTCTTTATATAATTTTGGATTTGGTTCAATCTTTTCATTTATTTTATAATGTTGGGATGTTCCTTCATCTATGATTTTGCATAAATATGGGATAAGGATATCACCTATTTTGAAATCTTTAGACAGACTTCCGGCTGCACCAAGACCTATAATTTTTTTTGCGCCACAGGCAATTAGATCCTCTAAAAACATTATTGTTCCAGGTGCTCCAAGCGGTGCATGTGCAATAGTTATATTTTTTTCTAAGTTTGTGTTAAACCAATATGATGGATTATACATTGTTGTATCATGGTATTTAGCATTTATTTTTTCAGATAAAGTTTTGGCCCATCCATCAGACCATGTCATCACAACTCGTTCACCAACTTTAAAATCACTCGTATTTTTACCAACTTTAAAAAACCTTTGATCAATGGCATTTTTGGGGGTAAATCGCATCAAATCTAAAAACTACTTGGAGTGTCTTTAAGTTGTGATTTTATTGCATCCATATAAGAATTTACTCCTGCCTGAATAAATTTTTTATCTGAGCTTACAATCCAGTTTATATCTCTTTCTAACCAATACGATGTCTGTTCAACATTGATTCCTAGTGTTCCTGTATGTTTTCCTGCTGCTTTTATTTTTACAGACAACTCTTCAATAGTATCCAAAACTTTAGGGTTCATAGTATCACCAGGCATACCAAAATTTACTGATAAATCTCCTGGTCCTAAAAAGATAGCATCTGCATGATCTGTTTTTATTATATCTTTGTGATTTTTAACACCTTCAATAGTCTCTATTTGGAGAGATATAAATGTTTCGTCATTGGCCTCTCTAATATACTCTGCCATATTTTGAAGTCCCCATTCTGCACTTCTTCCTGAAAAAGCACCTCTTTTTCCTATAGGTGGATATTTTACAGAATCTACAACTTTTTTTGCATCATCTCCATTATTAATTAAAGGAATCATGACTCCGCTGGCTCCTGCATCAAGGTATCTTTGAATATTTTGTTGTTCGTTTAATCCTATTCTTAGAATAGGTGTAATATTTGAAAGCTCAGCAGCGCGAATCATATTCTCAGCTGTTTCATAATCCATAGGGCCATGCTCGCAATCAATGACTACAAAATCAAAGCCTAACCAACCCATATACTCAACAAGACCAGGGGCCGGAAACCCTACAAATGGACCTATTGCTGATTTACCTGAGTTTAATTTTTTCTTTAAGTCATTTTTTCTCAAAATACACCTCTAATCATGCTTATAATTATTTATTATAACTTAATCTTCTAATCTAGTTTTTTCAACTCCATTTTTTAACAAAAGTTCTTTAGTTCTATCGAGAATTAATTTGGCTATTACATCGCTTTTTTGTTCGGCGTTTATTAAAAACCACCTTTTTTCATTTTTTGATAAAGAAAGATACCCTTCTCTAACTTTTTTATGAAATTCTAATGGTTTTTGTTCAAACTTTCTTTGGTTTTCAGAATCTACCCTTTTATTATCATCTTCTTCTGTGAATAAATCTGTTTGATTTGAAACTCTTGAAAGGGCTATTTCAGGTTCGATATCCAATAGTATAGTTAGATTTGGAATAACATTTTTTGAGGCTATTTTATTTAGTTGATTAATTATTTCTACGTCTAATCCGTGTCCAAATCCTTGATAAGAAATAGTAGAATCGATGAATCTATCTACAATTACTACTTTGTTTTGCCTTAATGCAGGACTAATTATTTCTGTCATTATTTGAGATCGAGCAGCTTCGAAAAGTAGTGTTTCTGATAATGCTGATATACTACCAGAACTTTTGACCCATTTTCTAATATTATTACCTAGTACGCTTCCACCTGGTTCTTGGGTTTTAATGCAATCTATCCCGTACTTTTCTAATTGATGATATAAAAGTGTAGCTTGAGTAGATTTACCTACACCTTCTCCACCTTCAAAAGTAATTAATAAACCTTTATTGACATTTATTTTATCTAGTTTGGATGTAATATCTCCAAAGTCTAATGAATGTTGGTTATTATTTTTCAATATCGATTCTCTTATTATTTATTTGAAATTATATCTTTTTTTTTGAAATAATAACTCTTCTATTGGGTTCTTTGCCTACACTTCTAGAACTTAAGTTACTCCTATTGACAATGTCATGTTGTAATTTTCTTATATATGAAGATTGAGGTTGAAGTTTAATGTTCTCGTTTCCATCAATTATTTTACTTATTCCCAGTTCTGCTTCATAAATAGCTAATTTTCTAAGATCATTCCCAATTTCAACTTTTTCATCTTGTCTGTTAATAAATCTTTCTAAAAATTGCCTGATTTGTTCTTTACTGGCCTTTCTTAGCACATTAACACTTATACCAATTTTTTCGGCATTTTTAATAATATTTGGCCTTCTACTATAATGTGATTTAGTCGTAACAAATACTTCAGCATTTTCAGGGAAATCAACAATTTGTATAGGAATTTTATTTTTTTCTGCTATTTGAATTAGAGCACTTTTACTTATTCCAAAAGGATAAATTCTTGTGTAAAAAGAATTTGAAATTTCTTTTTCTATAGTTTGTAAATTATTGTTTTTTGAGCTTTGTTCTGAGTTATTATAATGAAAATCATTTAATTGAAATGGAGCAGGCTTAAATACAGAATTATAGTTATCTTTATTTTCAATTATTATTTCAACTTTATCATTTTCATCTAATTTTCTAATTTCTTGTTTGTACATTAGCCCTCTAAGGCTCATATCTACTGATGTTTTTACATCTGAATTAATAACGACCACGTTTCTATCTTGAATTTCTACGACTATATCAAAAGTTGGCTGATGTTTTCTTTCTAGAACAGTTTTTTGAGATTTTCTTTTTCTTGCTTCTAAATCTCCTAAAGTTACAGTTTGAGTTCCTCCAATCAAATCTGATAGTGTTGGATTAGAAATCACATTTGATAATGTATTACCGTGAGCAGTAGCAATTAGTTGAACGCCTCTTTCTGCAATTGTTCTTGCTGCAAGGGCTTCTAACTCTGTGCTCATTTCGTCAATAACAATTACTTCTGGCATATGATTTTCTACAGCTTCAATCATAACATTGTGTTGTAAGTGTGTATTAGGAACTTGAAGCCTTCTTGATTTTCCTATTGCATAGTGAGGAACATCTCCATCACCCGCAATTTCATTAGATGTATCTACAATTACTACCCTTTTATTAGATTTATCAGATAAAGTCCTAGCAGTTTCTCTTAGCAATGTGGTTTTACCAACTCCCGGTCTCCCTAGGATTAGTATATTTTTGCCAGAAAAAATTAAATCCTCAATTAGTTTTACTGAACCGAAAATTGCCCGTCCGATTCTGCAGGTTATTCCAACAGGGTCATCTTGTCTATTTTTTATTACAGAAATTCTGTGTAAAGTTCTTTCGATTCCTGCTCTATTATCATCACCAAATTTACCGATTTTACTTATTATGCTTACTATTTGTTCTCTTGTAACTTCTTTTTCGCTTAAAAGCGTAGTTTTATCAATGTATCTAGCTTCTGGTTTTCTTCCAAGGTCTAAAATGACTTCTAATAAATCGTCTAAATTCTCATTGAGATATATATTTTCTTTTATTTCTTTTGGAAAAATATCAAGAAATACTTTAATCTCATCAACTTTATTTTTATCTGTAAATTTACTTGTCATTTAATCTAACACTTAGCACATACTTAAAAAATATTCGTGAACTCGCGAATCTTCTGTAAGTTCAGGATGAAAAGAAGTAACAAAAATTTTATCCTGCCTTGCAGCAATAATTTCATTATTAAGAATAGAAAGTACTTCGACGTTTTTTCCAACTTCTCTGATGATTGGAGCTCTAATAAAAATAGCATTAAATTTATTATCATCAAGACCTTTGATTGATACTTTTTCTTCAAAACTATCAATCTGTCTCCCGTAAAAATTTCTTTCAACTGTTATGTCCATAATACCAATAGGTTTTGGATAATCATCTTTTAATTTTTTTGCTATTGTAATCATTCCTGCACATGTGCCCCACAAACCCATACCTTTACTAACTGACAGTTTTATTTTTTCTTCAAATCCATAATTTCTTATTAGTTTACAAATAGTTGTGCTTTCTCCTCCTGGAATAATTAAGCCATCAAGCGATTCTAGCTCTTCGGGTTTTTTTATTAGTAAAGACTTATTATCCAGTTTTTTTAGGATCGCAATATGCTCATAAAAATCCCCTTGAAGAGCTAAAACACCTATTTTTTTATCAGGAAGATTTCCCAATACTACCAACCTCTAGTTTGAAGCTGATCTTTTTCGTTGATTTTATTTGCTTCAATTCCAGGCATAGCATCCCCTAATCCTGCGGAAATTTCTGCAAGCATGTCTGGATCGTTGTAATGAGTTGTAGCTTTTACAATAGCTTCTGCCATTTTTGATGGGTTAGAACTTTTAAAAATTCCAGAACCAACAAATACACCTTCTACACCTATTTGCATCATTAGCGCGGCATCAGATGGCGTTGCTATACCCCCTGCAGAGAAGTTTACAACCGGCAATTTACCATTTTTATGGACTTCCAAAACAAGCTCATACGGAGCTTGAAAATCTCTTGCTGCAGACATCAATTCTTCTTCAGGCATATTTTGAAGTTTTCGAATATCGCTTAGTATTTGTCTTGCATGTGTGACAGCGTGTACAACATCACCTGTTCCTGCCTCACCTTTTGTTCTAATCATAGCTGCCCCTTCACCAATTCTTCTTAATGCCTCACCTAGGTTTCTTGCTCCACATACAAAAGGCATCTTGAAGTCCCATTTATTAATGTGAAAATCATTATCTGCTGGCGTAAGAACTTCGGACTCATCGCAGTAGTCAACACCCAAGGATTCGAGAACTTGAGCTTCTACGAAGTGACCAATTCTAGCTTTTGCCATAACTGGGATAGAAACTGAGTTTATAATACCTGATACTAAATCAGGATCGGACATTCTTGCAACTCCACCATCTCTTCTTATATCTGAAGGGACACGTTCGAGAGCCATAACCGATACGGCTCCAGCATCTTCTGCAATTTTTGCTTCATCAGGAGTAACCACATCCATTATTACTCCTCCTTTTAGCATTTGTGCTAATCCACCCTTCACCTTCCAATCACCAACGTTGGGTTTAGTTTTATCTTTCCAACTTTGATTAGAATTAGTCATCTTAGTTGATGTCATAATATTTCCTTTCGGCTTTATTTATTAATTTTCTAGCGACACCGAACCCGCTATTATTAATATTAT
>MDSY01089709.1_pt1 | contig 14922 bp, 15 predicted proteins | sample 811131 | NCBI WGS metagenome assembly MDSY01 (sample SAMN05326643, study PRJNA326480) | marine metagenome | isolation source: seawater | place: Atlantic Ocean: South West | collected 2010 | reverse complement strand
TACAAACACCTCTACATGGACTGTAATGGTTATTTCTAGGACTTTTAGGATAATTTGGGAGCCCAAACATATAGAATTTGAATGGAATGGCTATTTAGAACAGGGGAAATCATATGAGATAATAAAAAATCCATTTCCTGAATCTAGGATGATTAGTATGAATTCTACATTAACATTAGCAAGGGACCTTATTCCAATTATGTGGCCAGAAGATAATTTCACTCTTTCAATTAGTGTTCCCGCTTCAGGTTGGAGTACATTTTCATCTACAACGCATGAAAACATAACTCGAAATGCATCCGCTACTATACTCAAGGATGAAATGAATACTTATCCTGAAACTGGATATACAATTTCAGCAGATTCTTCTGATGATCTTTTGTATTCATTACTAAATCAAGCAGGTCAAAGATTTGGCCAAGGGGACTGGATTTGGACAATAACTGCTGATGATTGTCATCCAGACATACCAATAGATGACATAGATCCTGATCCAGGAAATGACTGGAAATTAATAATTGATTTTTTGGTACTGGTGCCAAGAATAAGTGAAATTGGAATATAATTATTCACTATTTTTAGTGCGAAGTGCTTTGAACTTGATGTTAATGCCAAGCACATGGTTAAGTCAATGCTGATAACCAAGACTTCTATCAGAGATCGCGTCATAATTGATGCTGAAGTACAAATGGATAATCCTAGTGACTACGACTTCTCTCCAAGGGCAGACATCGAAGGAAATATTCTACAACTTCGTAATGAAGGAAATAATGAAGCATCAACATCAGTGCAATTAGATGATGAACAAATGATAGTTATCGAGAGAGATAGATTAGTAGAATTACGTGTAAAATTTTCTGTTCAGGGTATGCATGGGAAACTCACTCACAAGACAAAAATTACTAGAGATGGCCCAAATTCCAAAAAATTAGCCGAACCAAGATGGAAAACTGTATTACCAATAGTTATGTGATATTGGATTTCTACAACCGTCGAGATTAAACAGAAGCCACTATTCGACTAGATTATTGGACCCATAGTGTAGCCTGGATATCACAGGGGCTTGCGGAGCCTTTAACCCGTGTTCAAATCGCGGTGGGTCCGCCACTTTAATAGCTAATTAACTGATTGTTTTGCAGGTTTTTTCATAATTTTTTATACATTTAATCAATGTTTTGATATGGTTTTGCATTCAATCATAAGTTAGGGTGTTAAGATATGAAGACAGAAATAGGAGAGAATAATAGGCAAAAAAGATCACTAAGCATAATAATTGTATTAGCTGTAATTTCATTACTAGCAGGCGCATCAGTGAGTACGAGCGTGGATGAGTTAATGGAACCCAGATATGTCGAAGATAATCCATATGCTGGAGTGGTTGATGATGCTGTTGGAGATGCTACTTGGGATATGATCGATGAAGATAAAAAAGGATTCAAAGGTATGTTGAAATCATTCTTATCAGATAAAATAGAAATTTCTGAGGAAGATAGAATGGAACATCTAGAAAAAAGAGTTGAGGCTAATGCTATACTTGCTGTAGCGTTACAATATTGTATTGATAACGAAGAATGCAATGCAGACTCAGAATCATTAATCATGATGCAAGACTCCATTGAAGTCAGAGCTCCTTCAATGATTGAAAAGGTTGATGATGATAAAGAAGATTTGTATGATTGTAAAACCAGAGAACTCTGGACTGATGAAAAGCAACAATGGTGTGATGATGTTTATTCTATGAGCGAGACTAGAATGAAAAGAGCATTGGATAGATCGATATCTGCTGGAATGGAACATCGAGGAGAAGCAATGAATAAGGACCATTCCGATTGGGACGATTTGAATCAAGACGAATTAACTAGCAAACTTCATTTGACAGAAAACGCAGCTATAGCCATATCATACTGTATTGCAAATAGTGATTGTGCTGGATTAGGTATTTCACATGATGGCCGTCACTCATTTAATTCAATACTCACACAAATAGGTACAGAGATGGCACAACGTTATACAGATTACCAAGAATGTTTCGAAGGCGAAGATTGTGAACGTAAAGAGAAGGGAGAAAAGACTGGACCAAAAGGATTTATTGCAAAATTTAGCGAAAAATTTGATCGTGAAGGAAAAGCCAAACCATTGCCAGCACGTCATAATATGGATTTTCATAAATTTGAAGTAACGCAGGAAATGTGCGAATCTCGTAGCGGAACATGGACTACAAGTGAGGACAAATCATACTGTGAATGGTCAAAAATTGATTATCAAGAAGTTTGTCACGATGATGATGGTGAGAAATTAGAATGTGAAGATGATAAAGAACGTGAAGATGATGAAGATCAAGAAAGCTCAAACGAAGTTTCTTCACAAGAGGGATGTGAAGCCAATGGTGGAACATGGTCAGAGGATCGCCAAATCTGCTATTAAGATTTAAATATAAATTTTGATATTTCAAGGACGACTCTTTACACAGAGTTACCCAACCCTTGAATTATACTTGGTGGTCGTGATAATATGAGTGAAGATGAATTAGGCAATTCATCAGACTCAATGAATCAGATAGCCAAGCTTACTTTGGGAATGGCAACTTTCATGTTATTTCTACTGATTTTAGTCCCATTTACAGTCACTTCGACATCCTTCGATGATATTATTCCATATTTGATATACTCGTTGTTCTTGACAAGTATAGGAATTCTTATCGGAATTTCAATGACCTGGTTATTAAATAATAATAATGAGAAATTAAACAAAGAAGTAACCAATATTACTAAAACAAAAAAATTACCCATATTATCCTCAGCAGAAAAAATTGTAGTTAACATCTTGCAATCTAATGAAAATAAGATGTGGCAGGCTGAATTAGTGCGTCTGGGGGGATTTACAAATTCAAAGGCAAGTAGGTTACTTTCAAGTATGGAAAATAGAGGACTAGTTAGACGAGTGCGCGATGGAATGGGGAAAAGAGTTGAATTAACAATAATGGAGGATAATATATGAATGACCGATTAAATCAAAAAAAATTTGCTATCGCTGGCGTCTTGATGATTATTATTATGTCATTAATTACTCAAATAATACTAAATTTAGAAACTAATTCTGAATTGATTACAGATGAAGGAATTTTCACAATTCCATTATTAATTTTAATATTATTTTTAATCCTAACTCTTACAATTATATATCAAATAGGCCCTTTTAAGGATAATAAACTAGAATTAAAACGTGAAGATATAAGTATAATTTTATTAATAATTTCATTGTTTATACTGGGTTACATTACTGGGCCGTCATTATCTATTCAAAATATTTTACCAAACTCTAATTTTTTTGGCTTAATAATTATATTAGTACCAATATTGATGATGTCATTAATGTTGTCAACTTTCCAAAAAAGTACTAAAATTGAAGTTACTAATGATTCCGAAGAGTAATCATTATTTAATTAACTAAAAATAAATTTAAGAAAAAACGATATAATGCCCTTTTCTTTCATTAGAATAGTCCTTTGATCTTAAAATATTACCATCTAATGCACTTTCTGCAATATCCCGCATTGCTCGACTTATCCAATCAATATTACCAAAATCTGAAAGCTTAAACCATCCATAATCAGATATTTCAGTTGGATCAATTTTAATCTCTTCATCCTGAATCTTTACAGAATATGCTAAAAATATTCCTGGAATATCTCTATTGATACGTTCTCTTATGGCTATTAGCCCAACAACATCTCCATAAATTCCACATTCTTCTTTTAATTCTCTAATTACTGCCTTTGTAGGCGCTTCACCTTGATCAACAGCACCCTTTGGCATGCCCCAAAGCCCCTCACTAGATCCTCGAGACTCTTTTACGAGTAATATTTTATTTTCATTTACGACGCAGGCTGCGACACCTAAATCAGTATCAACGGACCTCATGCATTCAAGAAAGAATGATTACTTATGAATCATATTCTTACTGTTTTCAGTCAATACCTATTTGTGATGGGCTTTACCATGAACTAGGAAGTATTCATGGCAGAAGGAAAATATGGTGATAGTAGCGCCAAAGATCTCTCAGATTGGGGGAGGCCAATAGCTAGATTTTTTGCTAAAAAAATAGAACCCACCCGTATCACGGTAATTCAGGTAACTAATTTTCACCTCTTACTTTCTATTATATGTGCATGGCTAATTATTGAGAATAATATTATTTTAGCTTGTTTATTATTGGTCATAAAGGGGGTTATAGATGCAATTGATGGTGAATTAGCCAGAATACGTAAGAAACCCTCTCATGTTGGCAGATACTGGGATACTGTTGCAGATACAATCGGACTAATATTGGTAATGATTGCATTTGGAGAAGCATTAGATTGGGATATTAGTTTGTCAATTGGAATAATATTGGCCATTTTATTTCAATATTCATTATTTAATCACTTTTCAGTAAGGATGAGATTATTGGGTTCAGGAGATACTACTAGTAGAATTGATGAAAGGATGCGCCCAATTGCTCACCCTTGGGAGAAACAAAGAAATGTAAATATATTTCATTTAATATATTTATTATTTTTTAGTTGGCAAGATAGAATCATTTCAACTCTTACAGGCAAGGGTTCAGAGAAATTAGTATGGGAACTAACTTTATCTTCTCTTCTTGGCTATGGAGTCCAATCACTATTAATTTTAATCCTATCTATTTCAAACAATATGCAGTATCTCCCTAACTTAGTTTTAGAATTAAATATTTTTATAATGCTGATTATCATAATTAAAAGTAGACTTTGAAAGAGAATACTAAGTATGGTGACATATTGGACATACTATGGAAACAGGACTAAAGAATAGTGTAGTTTTAGTTACGGGAGGAGCAGGAGGCATTGGTCAATCCATATGTAAAAAATTTGCTTTAGAAGGGGCTATAGTAGTAATTCACTATTATGAATCCTCTGAAAAGGCAATTGCTCTAGCCAAAGAAATTGATGGCTTTGCTGTACAATCCGATCTTCGCGATTCAGATTCTACTATGTTAATGATAGATAAAATAATTGCAAAGTATGGAAAACTAGACATTTGTATAGCTAATGCAGGCTATTATCCTAGTGAACCTAAGCCATTATGGAAAATAAGTTCTGAAAGATGGAATTCCACCATAACTTCCAATCTTAATATTGCGTATAATACGGCAAGAGCATTTCTTTTGCATGCAGAACAAAAAAGACACGGATCTTTAGTATTTGTTGGTTCAACGGCCGGAATTTATGGAGAATCTGGACATTCTGATTACGCAGCAGCAAAAGGAGCACTCACATCTGGTTTACTAATGTCATTAAAGAATGATGTCGCCGTATTGGGAAATGTTAGAGTTAATGCCGTTGCTCCGGGTTGGACATTAACTCCTAAAAAATTAAATCAAGGTATTGATAAAAACACAATTGATATTGCTACTGCTACTATGGCCCTAAAAAAATTAGCAACTCCTGATGATGTTGCAAATATCATAGTGTCTCTATCATCTGACAAGATATCCGGGCATGTTACAGGGCAAGTGGTTGAAGTTGCCGGTGGAATGGAAGGTAGACTAATTTATTCTTGATCAATTTTTATATTATAATTACTAACTTTATGTATGAATATCAGATTTATTCTGGAATTATAAATTAATAATGTGGCCAACTTGTTACATTAAATTTCGTATTTGACAGTCTATACTCAAATTATGATGGGCTAGTCATTTCATCCATACATTTCAAACACACAATATGTCACGCTCATTCATGACTTTCACATCATCTCGGAGAATCGACTTCCCAATGGTAGATCTTGCTGGCATAGCTTACTATCCAAAGTTTTGGGATTTAGCACATCGATTTTTTGAAGAATCGTGGCATTATACTTGTAATTTACACTATAACGAAGTTTTACAAAAATATAAAATTGGATTCCCTTTAGTACATAGTGAAGCATCTTTCTTACACCCATTGAAGTATGGCGATACCGTATTTTGTAAGATAAATGTATCAAATATTGGTAATTCATCAATCACATGGTCCTATGAACTTTCAAATCAAGATGGAAAGATATGTTGGTCAGCAATCCAAACTACTGTTTGTACAAACATGGATTTAATAACTGAAAAAACTAATGTGCCCGATTGGATAAGAGAAGGATTAGAGAAAATAATAATTTGATTATTTACTATTTTTATCTCGTGGCCATTTTTTTGATAAAGCTTCACGTAAATCGTCATTCATTTTTGCATCCCACCAATTTGCTTTACGCCAAATTGCATATCTACCTCTAATACCTCTCAAATCAGCTCTATCCAATTTCGTACCTTGAAAATTTGATAGATTCATTTTAGCCTTTAAAAAAATTGCATCTCGCATATCTGCGTTATCAAAGGATGCTTTCATTAGATTTGCTTGTTTAAATGATGCTTTTCTCATATCAGCACCTGATAAATCAGCACCTTCGAGATCGGATCCATCAAAAACTGCTCTTCTTAAATCTGCACCTGATAGGTCAATACCTCGCAAATCCTTTCCTATATGGGAACTATAAGACCAATTTTCTTTTTTTTTGTCCATTTTCTCTACTCTTTTTTGGATTTACAAATAAGATTTATTTAACCTTCTTTTTGATACCATTGGATATTAATACATAAATGTTTTATTAAAATTTATAATTTTTAAATATACAACTTACCCGTGAAATTAAAATTAGCAGGCCCCGGGCGCCACACATGGATGACAGTACAAGCGCAGGTTATCCACTAATTTTACATCAAGGAGCGGATCCTTCAAAATTAGGTGGCGTAGCAATATGTGGATTCTCAACAGTCGGCTCTGTTGGCGTAATAGCAACTTCTCATTTGATAAAATCATTTAATTTACATCCCATGGGTACAGTTATGCATCCAAAATTTCCTGCAATTGCGTTGATTCATGACTCTGTACCTAAACACCCAGTTAGAGTTTATCAAGGAGAAAAAATTGGAGTATTTACTTCAGAAATAAAATTTCCAAATGAGAATGATGTCTACTTTGGTCAGACAGTTTTAGAGTGGTTTACAAAAGGAGGATTCGAAAAATTGATTGTTATAGATGGTGTTGTTAGTAATGATTTAGGAATAAAAGAAGAAAGTGACCTTTGGGGAGTATCATCAACTATTACGGGTAGAAATAATTTAGATAATTCGAATATCAAAAGAATACAACAAGGTATAGTTTCTGGAATAGCAGGCTATCTCATTGCAGAAGGAGAACGACAGGGTTTGGATATTACAGCATTACTTTCAGAATGTAATCCTATGTATCCAGATGCGAGAGCGGCCCTAGTTGCAGTAGAGGGAGTAAGTGAATTATTAGATATGGAAATTCCCGTAAATAGTCTACTTGAAGATGCTCGTAATATTGAAGAAAAAGTTCGTGAAGCATTTACTAGAGCTAATTCTATAGCATTACCCGCACCTGATTCAGATGAAGATGATGTATCAATGTACTAATCAATAGAATGGATTTGTACCAGCAGTGTGATCAGTAATATCAACAACTTCGAAAATTCCAGGAACTTTATCTTTAATCATAACTTCTACGCCTTGCTTTAACGTAACATCTACCATTCCGCACCCTTGGCATCCACCTCCAAAAGAAATTATTGCTTTACCTTCATCTACTCCAATTAGGTTTACATGACCGCCATGTGATGCAACTGCAGGATTAACCTCTTCAGATATTATTTCAGCAACTGCTTTCGATAAATCATCCACCCATAATGGATTGGGGTTATCAAAACTAAATCCTCCCCCCATCAAGGTTTCTTTGTAATCTATAGTCGTTCCTTCGAGGTATATTTTACTTTTCGCGGCAACTAATACGTCCATACCATCTATTTTAAGAGAAATATCATCATCTTTTCCTTCTTCTGAATTTACTAACTGCAAATCATATTGAAATCCTTTAGGGCCCCTTCCAATAATTTCTATCCTTAGGACTAATTGTTCAGAATCATCTGAATTTATTGCAAACTGATCAAGCATTTCACGTGCCTTTGGGCTAATCGACAGCATATCTCTCACCATACCCTATCACACAACCTCTATTCAACCTGTTCAATATTTGTATTCACGACGATACAACACTCTCTCTGACAATTCCCCATTCTAGATTAGCCCACCCTCTTTCATGTAAATAATATAAAAAGACCTTAGTAACTATTTCAATTCCTCCTATTGCAATCCCTGCTCCCCAACTTCCGGTAATCAATCTTGCAATTATTACTGTATCAGTAGTTGCCAAAATTCTCCAAGTCATTGTTTTTGCAAAACTTCTTTTTCGAGTTGCGTGGTCCATGTATGATGCTATGATGATTCTGATTTTACCTTTTTTATTTAACACTATAAATATTTGAAATTTATATTATTTTTATTATTCTTAACAATATACTCATCATCTCTTGCCTACACGTATCGATATGCTGGTCGACAAACATGGTCGACAATTGAAAGATTTACGAATATCTGTAACTGATAGATGTAATTTCAGATGTAGATATTGTATGCCTAGAGAAAAATTTGGCTCTAACCACGCATTTATGCCACGAAGGGCATTTCTCTCTTTTGAAGAAATAGAAAAAGTTGTCATCTCTTGTAAAGAATTAGGATTAGAAAAAGTAAGAATAACTGGAGGAGAACCATTACTAAGGCCAAAACTTCATGAATTAATAAAAAAACTTTCTAAATTAAATCTAGATATTGCCTTAACTACTAATGGCTCTTTATTACGTAAGCATGCCAAAGATCTAGCCGCAGCGGGACTAAATAGGGTTACAATAAGCTTAGATGCATTGAGTCAGGAAATACATACTAAAATGACAGATAGTCAAACATCTATTGAAACAATTCTTGATGGCATAGATGCAGCAATTGAGTTTGGATTAACTCCGGTTAAGGTAAATTGTGTAGTTCAAAAAGGAGTCAATGAAACAGAAGTCAAAAAATTAGTATCACACTTTCAAGGTACTGATGTCATAGTCCGATTCATTGAATATATGGATGTAGGATGTACAAATGATTGGATGCTTGGACAAGTCATCCCATCAAAAGATTTATTGAAATATCTTCAAAAAGATTTTGACTTGATTCCAATAAACTCAATTTCTTCAAGCGATGTAGCAAAACGATGGATGCATTCTGATAATTCAGGAGAAATTGGAGTTATTTCTTCAGTTTCTAAACCATTTTGTGGTGATTGTGTTCGGGCTAGGCTTTCAGCAAATGGATATTTACATACTTGTTTATTTGCCTCTGGTGGCCATGATTTAAGGGCTATAATTCATAACTCTGAAGATATAAAAACTTTGACAAATGCAATCAAGGCCATCTGGGCAAGAAGAGATGATAGATACAGTGAACAAAGATCAACTGGAAATTCTGCATTACCTAGAATTGAAATGTCCTATATAGGCGGATGAACTTCTAAAGCCAATTTTACAATTACATCCCAAGGGGCATCTGTTCTTATCGATGGTTTTTTCCCATAATTGGCCAAACCTGCCGCATAACCATTATTTCTCAATAAATCTACTAGTTTTTTAGGACTAGGAGGTGATCCAATTTCCAACCAACTGGATAAGTAATCGACTAGAATATGATGTGGAGTTTCAATTCCATTGGCTTCATCAGATAAATTTTTAACACTCTTTACGATTCTTCTTCTTTCATATTCAAAATCTTTTTCTGACCATCCAAGATAATCATCTTTAGAATCGATTGGTGCACACATTTCAATAGCCCGTTCTTCAGTCATAAAAGCTAAAACATCTTTTTTTCCCATTTTTCCAATCCATAAAGGTCCTGATATTCTTTTATCATTTCTTTCAACCGGATGAGAAAGGGGCAGGAAACAATCCATTGGCAAGATTTCTAGTGAGGTATCTGGTTGAAGTCCGATCTTTATAGAGGCTTTAACTTCCTCAATTGTAGGTGAATAGATTCTCCATCCAATTGAATCCTCAATTCTATTTGCATTTTCAATACTCCTAATTACTCTTACAGAAACTCTTAGATGATGTGAATCCCAAACTGACATCAAAGGCTCAATCGATCTTTCATGCCTTGCAGCACTCCTTCCAACATTAGCTAATAATACTCTAAGGGCAGAATCATGGGCCAAACCATCATTTCTTACTCTAGCTCCATAACGTCTTAATAGGGCATTTTTTGATGATCCTGTTAGTGCAGCGGTGTCAGTTGCGCTTACTTCTAAAATTCCTCTACGGGCTATTGATTGTATTGCTGTATCTAAGAAAGGTACTGGAGATCCATATGGATCTATATCTACCCAATGCCAACCTTGTTCTAATACTGAAGCACGCAAATCTCCTCTTATAGTTTTTAATTTTCCACCTTTATTGTTAGGAGGAAACTCTTCATGATTCCTCAGAGCTAAGTTTAATGCTTCTGGATCCATATCGATAATAGTCGCATTTATTCTTTTAGATGACTCTGGAGGTAATTCATTTAACCACCTTCTTGCTCTTAATCCTGTAGCAGAAAGACCGTCTAAAGCATATATTTCACCATTTCCAAGCAAATTATTTTCAATTGCATATTGCATTAACAATACACTTCTAGTTCTACTTCTGTTCATTGCTGGGTTGAAGAAAACTAATGATTCACCTTTAATTGCTGGCCCAACTCTAATTTCATTCGGTTTAACATCTAACTTCATTAGAGTTTTACCTTCTCTATGTACAAACGTATCCAAAGGCTCGGATGTATGCACAACCATGCCTATCGGAACTAGTACTCACAAAAGGTTCTGACGATTAGCATTATTCAATAGTGCTCAAAAATAACTTTAGGATCAATGTGTGTGACTTTGTGACCATTATCATTTACGGTACCTATGATTTTACATCCGGATAATCTATTATTTAACCAATTTAGAACCTCTTGAGCATAATTAGGAGATACAGCAAGTACCATCCCAAGACCCATATTAAATGTTCTATGCATTTCTTTATTACTAATTAATCCAACTTCTGATATCCATTTGAATTCTGGAGGAATAGGCATGGGCTGAGTGATATCCCAGCCCAATGAGCCATGCAATCTTAGTAAATTGGACAGACCACCTCCTGTGATATGTGCCAATGCTTTCAAATTAGTTGAACTGCATGGTCCGTCTCCACCCCTACATGATAATATTAGATCAATTATCGGATCTACATAAATTCTAGTGGGATTAAGTAAAACTTCTCCAATGCACATATCACCTGTTGAATCAGGAAATCTTTCAATTTCTCTACCTTCATGTGAAGCATCAAATGGAGAATTATCATTAAGTTGTAAACCAGATCTTTCCAATACTGCTCTTACTAAGGTGTAACCGTTAGAATGAATGCCACTACTTGGTAAACCAATTAAAACATCATCGACTTTCAGATTTTCACCAGTTATTGCTGCCCCTTTGGGAAACCATCCTAGTGCCGTCCCGGACATATCTAGTTCATTTACAATCCCAGGTAATGTTGCAGTTTCTCCTCCAGCAAGAGTTATTCTTGACCTTCTACAAGCTTCTGATAATGAGGCACCTAGAATTGCATGAACTTCCGGATCGGTTTTTGGAACAGCTATGTAGTCAACAAATGCAAGCGGTTCTGCCCCTACACACAGCAAATCGTTGACATTCATAGCTACACAATCTATGCCTACTCCCTCCCATCTTCTAATTTCATTAGCTAGTTGAAGTTTAGAACCAACTCCATCGGTTGCGAGCGCAAGTCGTGAATCTCCAAATTCTATAATGCCTCCAAATCCACCAGGTAAATCTACTGGAGCACCTTTTTGTCCACTTTTTCTTGTGGATGAACTTAGTGCTGAAATTAAACTAGAAACGGCCAGGCCTTCTGCATCTATGTCTACTCCGCTCGAAGCATAATCCATTGGCTTAGACGATTTCACGCCCTGCCGAGCGACTGACATCATATCATATTCTCGGATTCAGATATCAATTCAAAAAAAGTTAGATTTTATATGCCATTTCTAACTTAATTTATTATAGTATATAAAAGATTTAGATAATAGAGTCTATAAGTGTTACACATTCTCGGCCGGCCACGGAGTGTGTTTAACACAATGAATAATAATAAAATAATTGCAATGATGATGACATTGAGTATGCTTGCAGCAGCGTTTGCAGGATGTCTCGGTGGAGATGATGAAGAAGATGTTGAAGATTGGACATTAATGGTCGCTAGCGACGTTAATGCTGAATTTGTAACATCTGATTGGGATCCAATAATTCCCAATTTGAACGCCGCGACTGGAATGTGTGATGCAATTCTTTCGTCTATGACAATAACTGACGCAAGGGAAGAAGTTGTCGATTTCACACGTGCTTACTATACAAGTGCGCAAGGAGTCATCGGAGCTACTGGATCAGTTGCTATTACTGATGTTTCTGAGTTGAATATGGCTGGTACTACAATAGCAGTACAATCAGGAACAACTTCTGATCTGTATGCTGCAGATAATCTAGCAGCAGCTACAATCCAAGCATATGCAGATTGGCCATCAGTTATGGCTGCTGTTGCAGATGGAACAGCGCACTATGCTATTGGTGATGCACCTGTTGTAGCTCTTCAAGGAACTTTGTTAACTACTTTCTCACCTGAGAACTTTGGTATAGCAGTTCGTGATGATATGGATAATGAATTAGAAGATGCTCTTAACGTTGCTATTACTGCTTTAGTTGCAAATGGTGAAGAGGCTGCTATCTTTGATGCTTGGTTCCCAGGCGATCCAAATACATTAGTGGATACTTCAACTGCTAGCACAGCAACTGCTTATCCAACTCCTACTGAAGGAAGCACACTAACTATGATTCTAGAATCTGGATCATTAAAATTCTGCTCAGATACAACATACCCTCCGTTTGAGAGTTTAGACGCTAGTGGAAATGCTGTTGGTTTTAGTGTAGACATGGGTCATGCAATCGTTGACGAAATAGCTGAACACTATGCTAATGTAGCAGATACAACTGTTCTAGGATGTACTGATATGGATGCTTCAAACTATGATGCAGCCGCTAACCTAGATGACGGAAGTTGTGTTGAAGATACTATAGTCAAAATTGGTTTCTTGAATCCTATTACGGGAGCAATATCCCAATTCGCTCCTGCATTTACATATGCAGCAGCAGCAGCAGCTACTGACTTGAATACAAATAACAACGGATATACTTTTGAAATTGTTACAGCCGATTCAGGATGCGATGGTACAGTTGCAGCAGCAGCAGCTCAAACACTAATTGATGCTGGTGTAGTTGCAGTAGCCGGAGCAGCATGTTCCGGTGCTTCAATGGCAGCAAATGCAGTACTTTCTGCAGCTGGAGTTCCAATGATCTCCTATGCAAGTACAAGCCCGTCATTAACTGACTCAACTGCATACCCGCACTTCTATCGTGTAGTTCCTAGTGATGCAATCCAAGGCCAAGCAATGAACGCTATGGTTACATCAACAGGAGTTACAAATCCTGCTTTAATCCATATGACTAACTCCTACGGAGCAGGTCTGGCTGATTCATTTGAATCAAATTGGGGTACAGAAAATCTATGTACAAAGATAGGATATGATGAAACTGCAACTTCTGATTTCTCAGCAGCAGTTCAATCAGTTGTTGACGCTGGATGCGATTCAGTAGTTCTAGCATCTTATTCTACAGATGGTGCAATGATTATCGAAACTATGGCAGTTATGGGAGCAACTCTTCCTATATTTGGTGCTGATGGTATTGCTGGTGAAGCAGCATTAGGTGATTATACAGAATCTGCAGTAGCTAACGGCGTTATGGCAACTAAGCCAAAAGCAGCAGTTGGCGCAGGTACTTTCTCTGCAGATTGTGCAGCCGATACAGTATGCTCAGGCGGTATATACCAATCTGAAGTATACGATTCAGTTATGATGATTGGAGCAGCTGCCTTGATGGAAGATGGTGCAAACATGGGTATGCATATTCCTATGGTTGCAACTGCTACAAGTCCATATGCTGGTGCAAGTGGATCTCATCAATTCTTAGATAATGGTGATGTTGCTGGTGCAGGTTATGACGTGTGTATGTTTGCTCACGTACCAACATATGGTGATTACTTCAATTGCCAAATGGTATGGACCGCAACTGGTGGTCTTGAAGCAGCAACATTCATGGGAGCAACCGTTAAGATTGGTTTCTTGAATGATGCAACTGGACCTATCGCAGTGTATGCAGATGGTTTCGTAGCAGCATCTCAAATTGCTCTTCAAATTGCTAATACTATCGGATGGAACAGCATGGTACAATTCGAACTAGTTTACGCTGACTCAGGTTGTGATGGAACAGCAGGCGGTGTTGCAGCTCAAACATTAATTGACGCAGGTGTAGTTGGTGTAGTTGGAGCAGCATGCTCTGGTGCAACAATGGGTGCTAATGCAGTATTATCTGCAGTAGGAATCCCAATGATCTCCTATGCAAGTACAAGCCCAGCATTAACTGATGCTACTGCTTACCCTGATTTCTTCCGTGTTGTGCCAAGCGATGCCCTACAAGGCCAAGCTCTCAATGCAGTAGTTGCAGCTGATATGCCAGCAGATGGAACAGTAGCTCTAGTCCACATGACTAACAGCTATGGTTCCGGATTAGCTGATTCTTTTGCTGCTGCTTATACAGCATCTAACAACACACTATGTACGCAAATCGGATATGAAGAAACTGCTACTGATTTCGCTGCAGCTGTAACAGCTGTTATGGATGCTGAATGTACTTCAGTTGTATTAGTATCATATGCTGCTGATGGTGCAATGATAGTTGATGAGATGGCTTCACAAGGATTCTCCGGCCAAATTTATGGAGGAGATGGAGTTGCTGAAGAAGGACTAGCAACAGATGCAACATCT
>MDSY01125010.1_pt1 | contig 14924 bp, 17 predicted proteins | sample 811131 | NCBI WGS metagenome assembly MDSY01 (sample SAMN05326643, study PRJNA326480) | marine metagenome | isolation source: seawater | place: Atlantic Ocean: South West | collected 2010 | reverse complement strand
TGATAAATCAATCAAATCAATTACTCAACTAAAAAAAAAAATCGGTTCAAGAAATAGTAAGATTTTTTCAGCTGACATGAATGAAATTGAAAAAATTAATAAAAAATTTTTTGAATTTGAAAAATTTGATTTGATTTCCTCGGTCTATAGTATTTATTATGCAAAAAAACCTTTAAAGATAATTGAATTTCTCTTATCAAAACTGAACAAAAACGGAAAACTCTTAATATTAGTACCAATAAAACCAAATAAAATTACTCAAATTGCTCAAAAGTTTTATAAAGTACCTACTAAAGTGACAGAAAGCTTGGTGATTTTTAAAAAAATTATTAATTATTTTGCAAAGCAAAAATATAATATCCGAACAAAATTTTTTAGAAGTAAAATAAGAGTAACAAATATTGAAGATGTAATTAAATTTTATAAATCTACTACTTTTTTTAAAAAAAAATACGAGAAAAAAGTAAGTGAATTTGTTAAAAAGAAATTTAAAAAAAAGAGTTTTGTATTTAAAAAAGATTCGTGTTTAATTATTTTAAAAAATGAAAATTAATAATAGAAAAATTTCATTAGACTCACCCCCTTTCATAGTGGCAGAAATTTCAGCTAATCATAATAATAAACTTGACAGAGCGCTAAAATTAATTGATGAGGCAAAAAAAGCCGGAGCAGATGCGGTAAAACTCCAAACTTACACTGCAGACACGATAACTCTCAAAACTAAAAAGAAAGAATTTTTAATATCTGATAAAAAAAGTTTATGGAGAGGGAAGTACTTATATGATCTATACAAATTAGGATCTACACCTTGGACTTGGCACAAAGAATTATTTAATAGGGCTAAAAAAAATAAAATAATTTGTTTCAGCTCACCATTTGATGAAACAGCTGTTGATTTTCTTCAAAAATTTAAAGTTCCAGCTTATAAAATTGCATCTTTTGAAAACAATCATATCCCATTAGTAGAAAAAATCATAAAAACAAAAAAACCAATTATAATTTCAACAGGCGCAACATATTTAAAAGAAATTTATGAAATTGTTAAACTTTTCAGAAAAAATAAATTTAAAAATTATGCTTTTTTAAAATGCACTAGTTCATATCCAGCATCTGTTAAAGATAGTAATATTGAAACTATAAATGATTTAAGAAAGAGATTTAAAACTGAAATCGGATTAAGCGATCATACCCCTGGAATTGGAGCAGCTGTTGCTTCCATTGGTTTAGGAGCAAGTATAATTGAAAAACATTTCACTTTGAATAAAAGTTCTGGAGGTTTGGATGATTCTTTTTCAATTGATCCCAATGAATTAAATAACTTGGTAATTGAATGTAGGCGTGCGTGGAAAAGCAAAGGAAAAGTTTTTTATGGAGTAGCAAAATCTGAAAAAAATTCTTTAATTTTTAAAAGGTCTATTTACACCTCAAACAATATAAAAAAAGGTGAAATTTTCACAAAAAAAAATATTAAAGTTGTCAGACCTAACCTTGGTTTACATCCTAAATTTTATAGCAAGATACTAGGAAAAAAAGCTTTGAAAGATTTAAATAAAGCTACCGCTTTAAGGAAAAGTCATTTTGTAAAGTAAAAACAGATATTTGTTCAACTTTTGAACTATCATTTGAAAATTAAATCAGCTATATTTGTCCTTAATGAGTAAAAAAATAAAAAATATAAGATTTGACGTCTGGAATAATGAAAATCTTTTTTACCTTAAGTCGAGTCTTTCAAGAATTTTTAAAATAATATGTCATTATGAAATTTTTAAAATTACCGAAAATGTAAAAGGTGATATTTTAGAATGTGGAGTATTTAAAGGTAATAGTTTGATAAGATTTATCTCGTTTAGAGACTTACTGAAATTAAAAAATAAGAAAATATATGGATTTGACGTTTTTGGAAATTTTCCAAGACAACAAATAAGCGAAGATAACATATTTGCAAAAAACCATGATAAACAAATCGGAAAAGGTTATACAGCTTCTTTTTTAAAAAAATCATTAGAAAAAAAAGGCCTTAAAAGCTTTAAGTTGATTAAGGGAGATATATTAAAAAGTTTACCAAAATTTTTAAAAAATAAAAAAAAACTTAAAATTTCATTTCTTCATCTCGATATGGATGTTTATGAACCAACAAAATTTGTACTAAATAAATTGTTTAAAATGGTTTCAAAAAACGGAGTAATTTTGATTGATGATTACGGACAAGTGGCTGGAGCAACTAAGGCTACAAATGAATTTTTAAAAAATAACAAAAGATTGAAAATAAAAAATTTAAAATTTAATAATAGATTAAAATTTATAGTAAAAAAATAAAATGAAAAAAAGAGTTTTAGTAAGCATTGCCCACCCAGATGACGAAGTTTTAGGTTGTGGCGGCACCATTGCTAAACATATAGACCAAGGGGATGAAGTTTTTTGTATCGCTATGACCGATGGTGTAGGAGCAAGAATATTAAAAAAAAATACTAGGGCTATTAACGATAGAAAAAAAGCTGCCTTAAATGCCTCGAAGAAATTAGGTTTTAAATGGTTATATGATTGCTGTGAAAATTTTCCTGATAATGGTTTAGATAGCATTAAGTTATTAGACATAATAAGGGTTATTGAAAAAGCAAAAAAAAAAGTAAATCCACATATTGTTTACACACATGATTTTAACGATCTGAACATAGATCATAAATTAGTTTCAGATGCTACTATGACAGCATTTAGGCCTCATGAGGGAGAAATTTGTGAAAGTATTTTTGCAATTGAAATACCTTCTGCGTCTGATTATGGAGCATATAAAAATTCTTTAAATTTTATTCCAAATCATTATGTCGATATATCAAAAACGTGGACAAAAAAATTTAATGCTCTTAAATGTTATGGTGATGAAATGAAAAAATATCCAAACAGCAGATCTGTCAAAGGTTTAGAAATTTTAGCTAAATATAGAGGCACCCAGGTTGGTATGCATAAAGCAGAAGCATTTAAAGTGTTAAGACAACTCAGTAGAAAATAAATTGAAAAAAAAAATTAAAGTAGCCCTTTTATTTGATAAGAATAATACCTGGATATCTAAACTGTTAGATAAAAGTCAATTAATTAATTATAAAAAAAGATATAAATTTAAAACTTTCTTTGATCATAAAAAAATTTCATCTTACGATATTGTTTTCATATTAGGTTATATGAAAATCTTAAAAAAAGATTTTTTAAAAACAAATAAATATCCTTTAGTCATTCATGAGAGCAATTTACCTAAGGGGAGGGGATTTGCGCCAATGCAATGGCAAATTCTTGAGGGAAAAAACAAAATAACTTCTTGTCTAATCAATATTGACGAAAAAGCCGATACGGGTAAAATTATTATAAAAAGAAAAATTTTATTAAAAGGAGATGAATTAAACGATGAAATTAGAAAAAAGCAAGCGTTTGCATCTTTAAGGTTAATGAATGATTTTCTTAAAAAATTTCCCAAAATTACCTTTAAAGTACAAAAGGGTAATCCAAGTTTTCTTAGAAAACGAACTTATAAAGACAGCATGATTGATCTTAATAAAAATCTAAAAAGTCAATTTAATTTACTAAGAATTTGTGATAATGATAAATATCCAGCATTCTTTAAATATAAAAATAAAAAATATATTTTAAAAATATTTAAGGAGAATATTTAAATGAAAAATAAGTCATTAAAAATCATCGATAAAATTCAAAAAATTAGACAAAAAAATAATAGAAATTGGATGAATCTTTTGAGACTGGCATTTAAAAAAGATCCTAAAAATGCCTCTAAAATATTGTCTAAAATTACCAGTATGGACAAACAAATATCCCTATTAACTGCTAAACTACAAAAAATAAATAAATAATTAATGGGCAATAAATCAAGAAAAGATTATCTTAATGATATTTATTCTAAAAAAAGTAGGTATTTGAAGCCCAAAGAAAATTTTCTGATGCTTACAGAGCTTATAAAGAAAGATAAACCAAAATACAATTTTTCTTTATTGGACGTAGGTTGTGCAAATGGTGAGTTATTATTCAATTTAAACAAAAAATTTAAATCTGCAAATCTAACTGGGATAGATGTAGATGAAAAACTACTTAATAAAGCAAAGATCAATTGTCCAAAAGAAATTTCTTTTAAAAAAAAAAGTGCGATGTCAGAAAAATTCGATAATAAAAAGTTTGATTATATAATATGTTGTGGTGTTCTGAGTATATTTAAAGACGGAGAAAAGATACTATTAAATCTTAAAAATAACTTAAAACAAGGCGGAAAGATTTTTATTTTTGACTCATTTAATAAATATTTCTTTAATCTAAAAATTTTTGTAGAGGATCATAGAAATGAAAAATTTAAATCCTTTAAAAAAAATGTTTATAGCATACAATTTATTGAGCGTTATTTTCGAAAGAAAAAAATGCGCATAAAATATCATCCTTTTCATTTAAAAACTAAATTAAAAAGGAACAAAAAAAATTTTATTTATAATTGGACAGAAAAAGTTGCAGGAAAAAAAATTGTTACTAGCGGACTTGGAATATTACAGTATCAATATTGGTTAAAAATATATTAAACTAGCTTTTTCTCACATTTATATTTTTACTTTGTAAATATCTTTTTGCTTGGATAGGTGTTTGCTCAGTAAAATGATATATACTTGCTGCCGCAACTGCAGAAGCTCCATAGCTTAAAGCTTCGAACATATGTTGATAATTTCCTGCACCGCCAGAAGCTACTATCGGAATATCTACTTCAGAGGAAATTTCTTTTATCAAATTATTATCATAACCTTTCATAAGACCATCATTATCGATTGAAGTTAGAATTATTTCACCAGCTCCCCTATTTACACATTCATTAGCCCATTTTTTTGGATCTTTATGTACAATTTCTTTTCCAGAATTTTTAAAACACTTATATTCACCATTTATTTTTTTAAAATCAATACCAACTACTATAGTTTGTGAACCAAACTTGTTTGATGCCTCATTTAATAAATTAGAGTTCGAGTATAATTCACTATTAATCACAATCTTATCTGCTCCAGAAATTAATAGGTCGTCAATATCATTAATATTTTTTATTCCACCCCCTATAGTTATAGGCACTTCACATTCATTAGAAAGTTCTTTATAAAATTCGATATCTATATTTTCTTCTAAGGAGTTTGTTTTATTAATATCCAAAAAAATAATTTCATCAACGTCCCTTTTATTATAAATTTTAATTGTTGTAATTGGAGAACCCGCCCTTCTCGAATTATTAAATTGATGACCTTTAACTAAGGTAGTTCCATTCCATAACATTGTTGTAATTATTCTCGATTTAAGCATTTAAAAAATTTTCTAATAATTTTCTACCAGCTTTAGAACTTTTTTCTGGATGAAATTGAACTCCAAAAATATTTTCTTTTGCTATTATACTACAAAATTCAACATCATATTTTGTATTTGCAATTATAAATTTCTTATCTTCGGGTAAAAAAACGTAACTATTTACAAAATAAAAGTCTGTATTATTTTCTACATCTTTTAAAAATGGATGAGACTCTCTAATAGCAATAGAGTTCCATCCAATATGTGGAATTTTTTTTTTACAATTTAAATTTTTTAAAAATTTAATTTTCCCCTTTATAATTCCTAAACCTTTGGAAATGCCAAATTCTTCGCTCTCAGATGCAAATAATTGCATCCCAAGACATATTCCTAAAATAGGTTTTTTTTTATCTATCACTTCAAATTTAATTATTTTTATCCAATTATTATCATTTAACATTTTCATAGCTTTTTTAAATGATCCAACACCAGGAAGTATTAATTTATCAAATTCACTTAATTCTGAGGGTACAGATACAATTTTTACTTTAAAGCCCAGTTTTTTACATGCATTTTCAACTGATCTTAAGTTCCCCATGCCATAATCAATTATTGCTATTTTTTTTTTAATTTGCATTTAATTTCTCTATTAAAAGTTCTGAAACTTTTTTATTTCCATTGTAATTTAAATGAGCTCCAAATTGGCTTTCGAGATACATCATTTCATAATTTTTAAAGTTAATTTTTTCTTTTAAATTCAATAAATCCCCCTTTTTCAAAATTTTATTAAAAAAAGTTTCACAATTATAATTTTTAGAGATCAAATCATACTTTTGTGGGAAAATTATAAATTTTATCTTATGCCTTCTTTTTTTTGCAATATTGTAAAATTCTTTTATCATTTTTCTTATTAGTTTTTTATACTCTTTGTTATTATATAAACTATCATTTAACAAACAATTTCTAGAAATAATAAAATCAAAAAGTCTATTTTTATTAATTCCAAATAAATAAAGAAAAGAATTTAAAAATAAGTGAAAGTTATAATTAAAGTTTTTAATAAAACTAAAACTGTATGGAAAGCTCAAGCAGTATTTCATAAATCTTTTCTTAAAAAAAAATTCATCAATTTGTAGCTTTGAGATTATGCTTCCAATGTTAGAAAAAGAATTCACATCTTTTATTGGATTAGAAATTTTTATTAAATTACCCTTCTTGATTTTAAATCTTGGTTTGAAACCAAAAATATTATTAAATTCATAGTAATGCCTCCAGGATGATAAACATCGTGATAAAGTTTCAGGTACAAAACCAATAATTATATATTTAACACTTTTTGGTAATTTTGTTTTTTCATATTTTAATAAGATTTGATCTAAACCATGATTTCCAACACCATAATTTATTATCGGTAGCTTAGTTTTTTTTTTAAAAATACTCTGCCAAGTTTTATTTTTACTTGAGTATCTACAATAAACGAATGAGTCTCCAAAAGAAGCAATTTTTTCCTTGTTAGTAATTTTAGACCTTGGTTTTTTCCAATCCCAACCCAAATGATAATTAAATTTTTTTTTAATAAATTCGTCAATTCTTACTTTTGAAAAAGTAGGGGTTTTATCTTTTGAAGTAATAATCCAAGGTATTTTTTTTGATTTTAAAAAAAATATTATTATTATAAAAAATAGTTCTAAAAAAAAAAAAATTGAGAATAAATCAATTATTGTCATAGTTTTTTTTTATTAAATTACCATTTTCATCTTTAAGTAAGTCTCCTTTTTGATCACACTTAAAAATTTTTTTGTTTGTGAATTTTTCGCAAATTTTTTTGAAATCATTTTCTTTCATATCTATTCTACTTAAAATATCTTTTAATTTTTTACCCATATAAGAAAAAGGGTATTTACCTTCAAGTTCTTTAACCTTTTCGATAGCTTCACCTCTACTTATCAAACCTCTTCTAATACAATAAGACAGCTGATCAGAGGCTCTGCCGAATCCGAATTTGAGAAATTTAAAATAGTCATGTAAACCATGTTGGTAATTATCAATTTTTTCAAAATCAAAATAACAGCCCTCAAGGGGTTTATCATAATTTAAAAATCCGTTATTCTCTGCTACTTTATAGTTTCTGATGCTATCCCAATTTTCATAATAACCTAAAAAAATGCTTCTAATTTTAAATTCAGATAACTCCTCTTTTGTAGGATAGTTATAAATTTCTAGCTCAGATTTTGAGAAACTATAATTTTCAATTAAATCGTTTACTCTTAGCCCAATTAGTCCACCAAATTCCTCTAGCCAAGATCTATCTAGAACACTATTGTTTAGAGATTTTTGCGGTCCGCCGTATTCAATTTGTGGATTTTCCCCATACAAAATTAAAGGAATCCTAAATTTTAATGCAAATTTAATTGGTAGCGTGAATATCGAAACATGTTCTGGCCAAGCTATGTCTCCTATAAGTTCTAGCCCAATCTTATTTAATTTTGATCTAGTTAAACTACTGTTGGATATTTCCACAGTATCGAACCCTTTATCTTTTAGATTTTGAATATTTTTTTTCCCAAATTCAGATAAGTCACAAGTAGTTGCGGTAACTAGTACAGGGTTTAGACCTAGTTCTTTGGCTCTTATAGCCTGATATGTGCTGTCTTTACCACCACTTGATGGTATTACACAATTCCATTTTTCATCATTAACTTTTGTCTCTTCCAATATTTCAGTAAATTCATTTGCTCTTTTTTTCCAATCGATCTTTTTATTTCTCAAAAAACTTAAACAAGCATTACAAACTCCGTTATTATCAAAAATTTGATCTGGTCTAGTGTCTGGAATTATGCAATTCTTACAGTATTTCATTTTATAACGACTTTTTTATAACGTTTTTTAATTTTTTATTATGATAATCGATTGGCATAATGAAGTTATATTGATTTTTATATTTCTTACTCCATTTCTTGTTCGATAAATTTGAGATATTTTCTAATTTTCTTAATATTTTTTTCTTGTTAAAAACTGTTAACCAATTAAAACCTTCTCTAGAAAACTTACTTGGCCAATTATACGTCACATATGATTTACAATTTATCTCCCTATTGTTAAAATTTAAAAAAATAGTTTTTTTACCTCTTCCCAAAGCTTCATAACCCAAAGTTGCATTTAAAGAAATAATGGTATTACAATTATCTATTAAATTATAAGAAAAATGTAAATCTTTTTGACCCTGATTGTTATAGAAGTCAAAAAAGTGACTATTGTTTAATTCTTCATAAAAACTCACTTCTTTTTGTGTGCCAGTCCTACCAAGAATAAGTAGTTTGAAGTTTTTTCGTTTACAAAATATTAATAAGATAGGTATTAATTTTTTTTCAATTGTCTCACTTTTTAACCCATATGAGGAAATTAAAAGAATTTTGTCAGATTTTTTCTTACTCGATATTTTGGTGAGATTATTTCTAAGTGATCCAATCACAATTGTCTTACATTTAATAAATTTCCTATATAATTTTGCTACATTTTTATTAAAACAAAAAACATAATCACATGCTAGATTTTGCTTACTTCTAATACTTAAATTTCCAAAAATATCTCCCTTTTTGAATCTGTAGCCATTTTGAATTGATATAAAAATTTTAGAAGAATATTTTTTTTTGAGCGTATAAAAAAAAGGGTTGTTATCTATAAAAGTTATTACAATTTTAGGATCAACAATATGGATATAGTTAAATATATATTCTTTCCAAAATAATTTAGGTTGTAAAATCAAGTAAAATTTTTTTTGTAATGTTTTCAAAACAATATAAAAATTTATTTCCTCACCTCTAATACACAATTTCTCAATATCATAAATCTTTAAAGACCTAAGCACTGGCAAGCAATTTGTTCCATCAAAAATTAAGATTTTATTTTTTTTTGGTTTAGAAATCTTTTTTTTTGAAAAAAATAAAAAAAAAAATTGCTCTTTCAATCATTTTCATTAGTATTTCTTAATTAAATATTTAGCCAAATTTAAGTCTGCTTCAGTGTGAATATCTATTGAATTTTTTATAACATAAGGGAATACTTTTTTACCCATAAAATTCCATGGCGACAAACCATTATTATTAATAATTGCAGACCTCCTCAAAACCCAAAAATTGTGGCAAAGGAAATAACTGTTTGGAAGTTCTTGTCTATTACTTGAAATTCTTTTCTTTTGTTTATTAAAATTTTGAATAATACCATTTTTAATTTTTTTTGCTCTAAATGGATTTTTATCGTTATCTAAAATAACGGGTACAGCTCCAGTCAAACTTTTATTTTTTATTAAAACCTTAATGCATTCGTCGATCCACTTTCCTTTAATAATAGGTGCGTTTGCTAATAAAATTACGATTATTTCAGGTGTAAAATTTTGTTTTTCCATTTCTTTAATTGCGTGTAGAAGAACGTCTAAATGTTTTGAATTAGCTTTAGCATATCTTTTTGGTCTTAAAATTTTCCTATAACCTAATTTTGCTGAGATATTTAAAATTTTTTTATCCTCACTTGAAACAAAATATTTATTAATTTTTTTTACTTTTAAAGCCTCAGTAGCAGGGTACCACAAAACCGGTTTGCTAAATATTTTTAAAATATTTTTATTTTTTAGTGAGCTTGACCCTTTGCCTGTTAATAAAGCAGCTATTTGCATTAATGATATTTCCTCAAATCTTTAATTGTGTATTTCAATCCATCTTGTAAAGATACTTTTGGAGTCCAACTAAATGATTTTAATAGATTATTATTTGCATAAGACGAAAAAGTATCCCCCCTATGTTCTCTTAATTTTATTATTTTATCCAACTTAAAATTTATCTTTAATTGAATAAATATTTTTTTTATTAATTCTATAACCTTGGTTGGTTTACCAGTGCCAACATTTGCTATTATATTGTCATTTTTAGGAAATCTTAAAGTTAATGCGTTAATCACATCATCAATAAATATTAAGTCTCTTGATCTGTTTAAACTTCCTGTAACTTTAACAATTTGTTTTTTGAATATTTGATACAAGTATATAGAGAGCATTCCTTGCTTTAAATTCAAAAAATCTTGTTGTGGGCCGTATACATTGAATAATCTTAAAATTATAATTTGGATTCCTTTATTCTTTATTTTTAAAAGTGTCTCTTCTCCAATTTTCTTTGTATTACCATATACAGATATCGGTTTTAATTTTTTTCTCTCATTAACATTTTTTGAAATCTTTCCATAAACAGCCATAGATGATGTAAAAATAATTTTCTTAGGCTTATTTTTTAAAGCCCATTCACAAAGGTTCCTCGTTCCATTAATATTTGTTTTTTTACATTCAAGCGGTTTTTTCTGGGACTCTGCTGTAGAAGTTTTAGCAGCAAGGTGAAAAACAACATCAATTTTACTATTTATTTTTTTAAAAATTTTTCTATTAGATATATTGCCACTTATTAAGGTGCAACCTTCAAGTTTTTTTTTGTTTTTAAAAATTTTGCTTTTTAAATCTAATATAAAAATTTTACTTTTTCTTTTCTTTAGCTTCTTAATTAAATGACTTCCAATAAAACCAGCACCTCCAGTAATTAAATATTTTTTCATTTAGAGTCTTTAAAATATTCTTTTATAAGTAGATTAAACAAATCAATTTCATTGTTAGTTTTAATTTCTAAAGATCGAAGCCAGTCAACATTAAATAGAAGTGGTTTTTTTCCTATAATATTTTTTGTCTTTATTGTTTGGTTCGTACTAGAGATGAATGCTCCATTTGTTACTTTTGATAGGGGTTTAATAATTTTTCTAGAAACTAGTTTAGTTTTAATACTAAAATTTAAAGGTATGCCTTTGTAAAAAAAATATTCGTCTTCTTTCTTTATTACTATGGCGCTATCAAATTTTTTTTTATTTTTAAGAAATTTTTTTAAAAAGGAGTTTATGATTTCTGGCGAAATGAATGGAGATGTTGGGTTCAACCAAAGAAGGAAAGAGTTTTTATATTTTTTTGATAAATCATAATGAAGACTATTAATCGACAAATCTTTCTTTCTATAATGAAATTTCACTTTATATTTTTTCACAATTTTTTGAATATTCCGACTTGGTGAAGAAACAATTATATCAGTTATATTCTTTATTTGGAGAGCTTGGTGTATTTTCCACTCTAACAAATTGCTATCTCCCCACTTTAAAAGATCACCTTTAATTGAGTAACTATTTTTTTCTAAAGCAGGAATTATTATATAAGTTTTCATTTACAGCCTAGTTTTTAGAGTTGTTAATCTTGATAAGTCTGATTTTAACTTAAAATCACTGATTTCTTTTTTATAAATGATATATCTCTCCTCAAAACGCAAAGCTTGCTTTAAAGAATCTCTTTTATTTAAAAATATTTGTGTATTAAAAATTACTTTTCTTGTTTCCATTCTTTTTAATAAATTTCCTATATTTTTGACCTTTAAATAGTTTTTAATAGTTTTGGAATTTAAACTACCCCCTACAGTAGTAGTTATATTATTTTTTTTTGCGAATTTAGAAACTAATAAAATATTATTTAAAATTTTCTTAGACTCCGGATTGATTTTTTTATCAAAGTAACTTGCAGATAAATCAGATCTTCCTATTGTGATATTATTTATAAAGTTTTTTCCATAATTAATTATCTCTTTGTGATTTATAATTCCATTTTTGGTTTCTAAGTTTACACTCAAATATGGATTTATCTTTAAATCGAACTTTTCTATGCTTTGTTTAAACTTTTGAATACCAAATTTAGTTTCAACCATAGGCGCTATAATACCGTCAACACCTAATTCTATACATGAATAAATATCGTTTAGAGCTTCAACGCCCCCAATTTTAATATGCAATGGAACATTTGCTTTGTAAGTCAATCTCCTTAAAAAACTAACCTCTTGATAAGAGCTTCCCTCCGCTTCGTATTCTGCTTTAATCCCCTGTAAATTAAAATTCTTCTTGAGATATTTTAATTGTAATAGAAGTCTTTTTTCGCTCTCAAAGTACATTTTTGTTCAAATAATGAACTTTATACTGTACAAAAATTGAACAACATTGTAAACTAAAATTATGAAATTAGATGAATTCAACACATTAAGGGAAATCTCTGCTAAACCAGAGAGCTCACAGAGAAACTTAGCAAAAAAGTTAGGGTTTAGTTTAGGAAAACTAAATTATTGCGTTACAGCTTTGAAAAACAAAGGTTTAATAAAACTAAGAAATTTCAAAAATAGTGAAAATAAGGCTAAATACTCATATCTACTCACACGCAAAGGATTTTCAGAAAAAGCAAAAATCACAATAGAGTTCATGAAAAGAAAAATGAAAGAGTATGACGAACTCAAACAAGAATTAGAAAAGATAAAAAAAAAATAAATTAAATAATAGCAAATGTGGGTAATTGCAAAAATAAAAAAAAATCAAGAAGAAATTTTTAAGTACAATTTTGATAAAAAAATTTCTAATGTAAAATATTACTATCCCAAAATAGAGACTCTTAAAAAATTTTCAAATAAAATAAAAAAAAAGAGCATAAATTTATTAGGAGATTATATTTTTTGTTTTATTCCAGAATATGTAAAATTTGAAACTAACAATTTCAAATTTATAAAAGGACTTAATTATTTTTTAAATAATTGTTTTTTTGAACAAAAAAATATAAGTAATTTTATAGATATTTGCAAAACTTACGATGGTCGTGAAAGTGATAATATGAAAATAATACTTTTACAGTCTCAAAAAAGAAAATTTAAATTTTTAAGCGGACCTTTAGAAAATTTGACGTTTAATTTGCATAAAATTACGTCAAATAAATTGACTGGAACATTTAATAATAAAAGAATAGTTATTAAAAATCCGATAACTATTTAGTAAAACACTAAACATATGTCGAAACTAGATAAAAAAATTAAAACTAGTTAATTGCGGAGCATTGTCTAAATGTTTTTAATAAAAAATCTTAATTTATTTTTAAATAGGGAATTTAAGTTAAAATTCTTTCTAATTTCCATATTAATATTTATAGGAACAGTTCTTGAAACCTTTTCTATAGGTTTTTTTATACCTTTACTGAATTTTATCGTTAAAGGCAAAGACTACTTTGTCAACAATGAATTTGTACAAAGTTCAGATGCTTTGTCTTCCTTTTTTTTCGAATATGAAGAAAAAGAAATAATATTATTTTTTTTAATTACACTTATACTTATTTTTCTTTTAAAAAATCTTTTTTTGATTTTATTAAGTTGGATAAAAGAAAGTTTTAATTTTGATTTAAGATCAAATCTTTCTTCCAAGTTATTCGAAGGTTTTCTTTTAAGAAATTATAAAAATTTCTATAAAAAGAATTCATCAGATTATATTAGTTTGATTTTAAACCAAGTAAGTGTTTTAGTAGAAGGAATTAATCAATTGATATTCTTCATTAATGAATCGCTCTTATTTATTTTTTTATTTTTATTATTGGTATACCTAGAGCCACAAGGGTCTTTATTTATAATTTTCTTCTTGGTTTCTTTAATGTTCATAAATTTACTTTTTAATAGAAAAATTATAAAAAAATGGTCTCAGATTAAATTTGATAGAGATAAGCTCCAAATAAAATCTGTTTCAGAAGGTTTTCAGTTGTACAATTATTTAAAAGTTTTAAGTTTAGAGAAAATATTTTCTAATACATTCGCGGCAAATAATAAAAAAGTCAATGATGCATCTAAAATTCAAATGTTTATAAATACTATTCCCAAACATCTTTTCGAAACATCAATGATCTTAGTTTTAAGTATTTTGTTACTTATGGCTTTAAGTAAAGATCAAAAAATAATCGATACCATTCCAATTATTGGCATATTTATATTGTCCGCAATCAGATTATTGCCTTCTGTAAATAAACTTTTAATTTCAATTCAAAACATAAAGTTCAGTTATCCTGCGGTTAAAACTCTTAATAGAGAATTTGCAGAAATGCTTGCAGCAAATAATCAGACGCACCAAAACCTAAAATTTACTAGAGATATTGAAATCTTGAATTTAAATTTTTCTTATGGAAAAAAAATTATATTCGAAAACTTGAACTTTAAAGTTTTAAAAGGGGATAAAATTGGTGTTAAAGGACAAACTGGATCAGGAAAAACATCACTAATAAACATTTTACTTGGATTAATAGAGGTAAAAAACGGTCAAATATTTTTAGATAATCAAGATACTACAAATTTAAAAATACATAAGAAAATTAAAATTGGATATGTTCCACAGTCAATTTTTTTAATTGACGATACTATCAAAAAAAATATTTCTCTTACAGAAAATATTAGATCTGAAGGTCAATTAGAAAAAGTTTTAAAAATATCTGGATTATATGATCTCATAAATTCTCTTCCAGAAAAGATAAATACAAACATAGGAGAACATGCCCATAAAATATCAGGCGGCCAAAAACAAAGAATAGGCATAGCCAGAGCTTTGTTTACTGACCCTGAAATTCTTATTTTAGATGAAGCTACTAATGCTCTAGATATTGATACAGAAGAAATGATAATAAATAATATAGTTGAGAACATCAAAGATTTGACGGTAATAATTATTTCACATAGAGATAATACATTAAAAAGGTG
>MDSY01088022.1_pt1 | contig 14924 bp, 16 predicted proteins | sample 811131 | NCBI WGS metagenome assembly MDSY01 (sample SAMN05326643, study PRJNA326480) | marine metagenome | isolation source: seawater | place: Atlantic Ocean: South West | collected 2010 | reverse complement strand
TGCGCCTCCACCAACTGCAATATTTCCCACCATTACTTGTGTTTTATTTTTTTTGATCATCTTTTTATCATAACCTCAATTGACCAATTAATTCTTCCATCGACCGGTCTATGCTATTGCCTTCTGTATCTATCGTAATTTCAGATCCTACAGGAACTTCAAATTCACTATCTACTCCCGTAAAGTTTTTAATTTTCCCCTTCCTAGCTTTTTCATAAAGCCCTTTTATATCCCTTTTTTCACATATATCTAATGACGTAGATACATAAACCTCAATGAACTCACTCTTATGAAATAGCTTGCGAATCCTTGCGCGCTGCTTCAGCGAAGGAGAAATAAAGCCAGCCAGAACAATTAATCCGGCATCAACCATTAATCTTGCTACTTCACCAGCCCTTCGAAGATTTTCATCGCGACAATCATTAGAAAAATCAAGATCGCTGCACAACCCATTACGAAGATTATCTCCATCCAAGACATAGGTATGAAGATTTTTTGAATATAAATAAACTTCTAATGCATCTATTAGTGTGGATTTTCCCGAGCCAGAGAGACCAGTAAACCAAATACAAAGAGGCTTTTGTTCCTTTTTTAGAGCCCTATCTAATTTAGTTGTTTTATATTCCTGATTAAATTTATTTGACTGACTCAAAGCGATTTTAACCTCATAGTCCGCTTGGTTTTATCTTGAACCTGTCCAGCAAGTTGACCACATGCTGCATCAATATCATCTCCCCTCGTTTTTCTGATAGTAGTAATAATTCCTGCCTCTATAAGAACAGACTTGAATTTATTAATTGTCTGCTTATCTGAACACAAATAACCACTATTTGGAAAAGGATTAAAAGGAATAAGGTTAAATTTACAAGGAACCTCTTTGACAACCTGAATTAGCAATTTAGCTTGCTCTATTGAGTCATTAACTCCCTTTAACATTACATATTCGAAAGTAATAAAATCACGAGGGGCTTTATTAATATACCTTCTACAAGCAGCCATTAAATCTTTTATTGGATATTTTTTATTGATAGGAACAATTTGATCTCTTAATTTATCATCTGGAGCATGCAGAGAAACTGCAAGGGCGACAGGACAATCTTCTTTCAATTTATCCATAGCAGGAATTAATCCGCTAGTTGATAAGGTTACTCGCCTACGGCTTAATCCATATATCTGATCATCTAACATCATTTCCAATGCTTGAAGCACATTCTTATAATTAGCGAGTGGCTCTCCCATTCCCATCATTACAACATTAGTAATTATTCGACCTTCAGGCTCTAAGTCACTATAATTATCTTGATCACGTAACATTTTATTGGCTAGCCATAGTTGGCCAATAATTTCACCAGCCGACAAATTTCGGTTGAACCCTTGTCTTCCAGTAGAGCAAAAGGTACATTCGAGTGCACACCCAACTTGCGAGGAAACACAAAGAGTTCCACGATCGTCTTCGGGAATAAATACACTTTCAATTCCATTTTTTTCACCAACGTTTAGAAGCCATTTACGTGTACCATCTTTTGAGAGGTGATCAAAGCTTATATCAGGGGTAATGATCGAGGCTGCTTCGTTCAGGGTTTGCCTAAAAGACTTTGCAACATCCGTCATCTCATCAAAGTTATCCTCACCAAAGCGATAAATCCACCTTAACAACTGTTTCGCGCGATAGGGTTTGTGCCCAAACCTATGGATGTAATCTATTAATTGTTGACGATTAAACTCGAGTAAATTGTCCAATTAGATATTTAGCCAAAAAAGTAATCAATTTCAATTTTAGCATTTTCTAATGAATCAGATCCATGAACTGCATTTGCATCTATGCTATCTGCAAAATCTGCACGAATAGTTCCTGATTCAGCTTCTTTAGGGTTTGTAGCACCCATGAGTTGACGATTTTTAGTTACAGCATCTTCTCCCTCTAGAACAGTAATCATAACTGGGCCTGAAATCATAAATGCTACTAAATCATTAAAAAATGGTCGGTCCTTATGAACCTCATAAAATCCTTCTGCTTCTTCTTTGCTAAGATCAATCATTATTGCATTTATAATTTTCAAATTAGCTTTTTCAAATCGATTATAAATTTCACCAATAACATTTTTAGCGACTGCATCTGGCTTAATAATTGATAATGTTTGTTCTATTGCCATGTATATTCTCCGAAACAATATAAAATTAATAAAAGAGCGTTAAAATAACATTTTTCGGGCATAAAATAAATGAATAAACGATGAGCACATTTTTAACTTCAGCCTTCTATCATTTTGTAGAATTAAATGACTACAAAAAACTTCAGCCTTCTATCCAAAAATTTTGTGACGAGATAATGATTAAAGGGACTATTCTGCTTGCTAATGAAGGAATTAATGGAACTTTATCGGGTGATGAGCAAGCGATTTGGGCATTCCATAGATACATTAAAACCAACCCTTTATTCAATAACAGATTCAAAGACCTTACGCATAAAGAGTCGTGGGCATCAAACAATCCATTTTATAGAATGAAAGTAAGACTTAAGAAAGAAATTGTTGCTTTAGGCGTTTCTAACGTGAGTCCAATTAAAAAAGTTGGGCAATACGTAAAACCATCTGACTGGAATGAACTTATTTCTGACCCAAATACTATAGTTATTGATACACGTAATGGCTACGAAGTTGATATTGGATCATTTAAAGGAGCTATAAATCCAAATACTGAGACTTTTCGTGAATTTCCAGGCTATATTGACGAAAAGCTAACTCCAAACAAGAATAAAAAAATTGCAATGTTTTGTACAGGAGGTATCAGATGTGAAAAAGCAACGTCACTTATGCTTGAAAAAGGATTTGAAAATGTATATCACCTTCAAGGTGGTATCCTAAAATATCTTGAAGAAGTTCCAGAAGAAAAAAGCTTATGGGAGGGAGAATGTTTTGTTTTTGATCAGCGAGTAGCAGTGACTCATAATCTGTTAGAGGGAAATTTTGATCAATGTTATGCGTGTCGTCATCCACTGTCACCCGATGAAATAAAAAGTGCTCAATATAGCCCAGGCGTCTCTTGTCCATACTGTTACAATAAGATAAGCGACGAAAAAAAAGCTAGCGTAGTAGAGCGTCAAAAACAAATAGTATTAGCAAAATCTAGAGGGGAAATGCATATCGGAAAAAAACTTTCAAAAGTTAAAATACAGGGGCCTAAGTAATGGCTAAAGTTAGATGGGGAATATTAGGTGCTGCACGCATAAATAAAATTCTATTACCTGCAATTGCAAATGCAACCAATAGCGAACTCATAGCTATCGGAAGTCGTCGACCAGGTGCTGCAAAAGAGTGTCTTATTAAAAATGCACCAGAACTTGAAGATCAGGTTCAATGTTTTGATGGGCTAGATTCGGTAATAAATCACGATAGAGTTGATGCGGTATATATACCAATGGCTAATGAAGAGCATGTTGAACCAGCACTAAAATGTATCCGCTCAAAAAAAACATATTCTTATAGAAAAGCCAATGGCATTAAAGGTTGGTGATGTTGAAACATTAATAAATGAAGCAAAAAATCATAAAGTTAAAATTATGGAAGGCTTTATGTACGCCTTTCATCCTCAGTTTGATCGTATCAGAAATATTATTAAATCTAATATTTTAGGAGACATAAATTACGCTTACTCAATGTTTTCATTTCCAATACAGCCAGCACGTTTCTATCGTATTAATAGAAGCATGAAAAATGGCGGCGGAGCTCTTTGGGATATTGGTCCCTATGCAATTCATACATTGAGGCACTGCTTCAATGAAAATCCAGTTAAAGTATATGCCCAATCAAAACTAAACGAACATGGAGCCGATATCTCAACAACTGGAATGATAGACTTTGGAGGTAATAAAAAAGCTACATTTGATATCAGTTTTGAATGTACAAGGCGATCAGAGTTTGAAGTATTCGGACCCTTAGGTAGAGCAAAATGCCCTATTATTTGGCAGCCAGAAACTCTTCCAGCCAAGATAATATATTCAACAGAAAAGTCTGGAGTTCAAGAAGAAACAGTTCCTACAGCTAATCATTTTGATTTAGAGATAAAACACTTTAATGAGGTCATACAAAATAATGCTGAATGCAAGCTGTCAAATAAAGATGCTTTATGGAATGTAAGAACATTAGAAGGAATTCAAAAAAGTATAAAAAATAATGAATGGATAACTTTGTAATATGAGTCAGAATTGGATTTTTGATTTTGATGGAACACTTATTGACTCAGAACCAGCAATTAAAGAATGTTACATTAAAATAACTAATGCGATAGTCCCAAGTAGGATAAATATAGCAAAATTTATTCAAATTGGCCCTACTCTAAATGATACCTGTACTGAAATTTTGGGCGAAAAATTTATACATCTCCTCCCAGAATTTAAGGATAGATTTATCAAAGAATATGATGCCAAGATAATTCTTGAGACATTGATATATCCAAATGTAGACATTGTCCTTAAAAAATTATATGAACGTGGTGATAAAATAGCAATTGCTACAAATAAAAGATCGGCTCCTACAAAAAAACTTATAGAATATTACAGCTGGAATAATTACTTTGAATGGGTTGCATGCAGTGATGAGTTTCCACAACACAAAAACAAATCAGAAATGCTCGTAGAGTTACTAAAAAATCATGAAACCTTTATGGGATCGTTCTTTGTTGGTGATACCGATAATGATGGAGTCACAGCGAATAATAATAACCTAAAATTTATAAGAGCAAGATATGGTTATGGAGAGAAAGATGACTGGAGAAAAATTGAAATTTATAGAGATATCTTCAGTATTGAAGAAATATTAAAATTATAATAGGTCTTTATTTTTTTGATGATACTCTTGCACCCATTTTTTTAATTCGCGCTTAATAATCATTTCTTTTTTCTGTGGCAAAGTGCTTATCCATAATATTACTGATTCAACCCAACTAAAAGAAATATTTTTTGTATTTGCAATAAAAATTTTCTTATGTCTGGTTGGTAAAATATTTTCTCCTTCTATCAGTATTTCTTCGTATAACTTTTCTCCAGGCCTCAAGCCTGTAAATTTAATTTTTATTTGATCCTCACTTAAGCCAGATAGGTTAATCATATTTTTTGCTAGATCTACGATACGTACAGGTGCTCCCATATCTAAAACAAATATTTCACCACCCGCACCCATAACTGAAGCCTGCATAACTAGCTGAGCCGCTTCTGGTATTGCCATAAAAAAACGTGTAATTTCAGGGTGAGTAACTGTTATAGGGCCGCCAGACGAAATCTGAGATCTAAATTTTGGTATAACGCTGCCACTGCTATCTAGAACATTACCAAATCGAACTATAACAAATTTTGTTCCAATAACTTCTTGTAAACCCTCACATACCATTTCCGCTAAACGTTTTGATGCCCCCATAACGTTAGTTGGGTTAACTGCTTTATCCGTTGATATCAAAATAAATTTCTTAACGTTAGCGCTTTTACAGGATTTTGCTAAATTATATGTCCCCACTACATTATTATTAAATGCCTCCGATACATTATCATTCTCTACCAAAGGGACATGCTTATAAGCTGCTGTATGGAAAACAATATCAGGCTTGTATTGAGTCAACACTTTATCTAGAAGAGATGAATTTTTAATATCGCCTAACAAGAAAACGAAATTATTTCCTGGAAATTTTACCTTTAAAGACTCCTCTAATTGATAAAGTGCTAACTCAGAAATATCAAAACAAATTAGCGTATCAGGTTTAAAATTGATTATCTGTCGACATAACTCTGATCCAATAGAGCCACCTGCTCCTGTTAGTAAAATCTTTTTCTCTTTTAACTCCTCTCTTATGAGTTTAGTATTCAGATCTACTATTTCTCTGCCAAGAAGATCTGCGACCTCAATATTACGTAGATGAGAAAACGTTAATTTTCCACTAACTAATTCAGCTACAGATGGTGCAACCAATGTTTTAATTTTTAACTTAGCAGCTAGTATTAAAGATTTTTTTCTTTCTAACTTATTAGTTGGTGGTATAGCAACAATCAATTGTTTAACCCCATGGAGTCCTACAGCTTCTTGTAAGTAATCAATATTTCCTAATATTTTAATATGATTAATTTCTCTATTATGAAGAGATGAATCATCATCAAGAAAGCCAATAACGTTAAACTCTTTATTAGTAATCAATTCTTTTGAGAGAGCAATACCCAAAGGTCCTGCTCCTATAATTAATATTGGCTCCCCTTTTTTTCGGCTCAAAAGGAAGCCTTCTTTATAAAACCTATAAAGAAAACGGTTTATTCCTAGTAAAAAAACTAAAAGTATAGGAAATATTATTAAAATCGAACGAGGTATAACTAGTTGTTTGCTTATGAAAAAACTTATTACCATAAGTAAGAAAAATGAAAATATTGCTCCTACAGTAATTCGTCTTAAATCATGAAGACTGGCAAATCTCCACAAACCCCTATACAAACCTATATATATAAAAAATATGGATAGCGGTGCTATGACGAAGGGGGAAATCTTCCACATTTGATTGAAGTGGATCTCCGGGATATCAAAATTAAACCGAAGCAGATAAGAAAGAATCCATGCAAGGAAAACTACTGAAATATCATGTAGGTAAGCGATTAATAACTTATGATTTTTAATGAATTTATTCATAAACATATATTATTAGTTCTAACACATTTAATGTGAAATATTTTTACGATTGACCAAGACAGATATTGACTTCCATAAGACCACAAGATCAAAGAAAAGCGACATTCTATTTAAATACTCAATATCAAAAGCAACTTTTTCAACAACTGTAAGCTCATCTCTTCCATTAACTTGTGCCCAGCCAGTAACTCCAGGTGTTAGCTGATCAATAGCATTATCAGTTCGTAGCTTAATTAAATCGTACTGATTAAAAAGTGCTGGTCTAGGTCCAACAATACTCATATCACCTTTTAGAACAGAAATAATTTGTGGAATCTCGTCTAAACTTGATTTACGAAGAAACCTACCGATATTCGTTACATAATCTTCAGGGTTCCTTATGAGATTTGAGGCAATATTTGGTGATTCTGAATGCATAGTACGAAATTTTGGCATCTTAAATATAATATTCTTTCTTCCAACTCTATCAGACCAATGAATAATGGGTCCCTTTGAGGTTAACCTTACTAATAGAGAAATAATAAGCATAAGAACTAATAAAATAGGTAATAGCATTAAGCTAAATGTAATATCAAATAATCTCTTCATTAGTATATAAACGTTAGTAGCATAAGCATAAATAAAATTGCATCTCTAGGGCGACGGCGCAGATGCCAGAAGTTTTTAATTAATGATAGTCTATTAAATTTTAAAATAGAAAGCTTATCGTGGCAGATTATTGCAATAATATATTCAACCTGCTCCTTATACCAACCACTTTTTATCATAGAATACCTTTTAAAATAGGCTTTAACTCCAAAATTTGCACCAATAGTATTAAATTGATGATTTCGATACCTTATCAATGATTTATTATCGATGTACCAACTTATAGAATTCTCTCTAAAATACGCATAAATTAACCAATCATGAAAAGTTATATTCCTTACTTTTCGAAAATTTAAGATCATAAATTTCTTAAACTGGAGCATAGGCTTTGTTTTTATAACATAAGTACAGCCAGGTCCTGCCGACTCGAAGTAATAATCAAATTTTTTCTGAGGGTATGATTTTTTGATAACAGCCTCCTGGCTATCATCAAAAAAAGCACTGACATCACTCGATAGTGCGCAAACTTTTTTACTTTTAATTGTTTTGACTGCATGGCTTAATTTATTTGATAGCCATACATCATCGTGATCCGCTAATGAAATAAAGTCATAGTATGTAAAATCGACATCTCGTATTAGGCGAAAAAAATTCAGGGCCGCACTTCCAAATCTATCTCCATATGGCAAGATTTTGACGTTACGTTTTTCTTTGGTTAACTCCAAGCATTTTTCATAGGATCCATCAGTTGAAAGATCAACACTTATGTATAAATCAATTTTAACTTCGCTTTGCGTAAGAATTGATTTAATTTGATCTTCTATCCATGCTCTACCATTATATACAGTTAATAAAACTGCAATCTTTGGCAGAATAATGTTCTTTATCTTTGATTTCATTATTTTTTAAATATTAATAAACTCTTTGAGAATTATATTAGGGAAGACTCTTATAAAGACAGTTACCATGACCACCATTACTTACCTTTTATATTATTCATGTAAATTTGAGCAAGGTAAAGATCGCTTATTGTATCTATGTTTATAGATTTTTCCTTATTCATGACATATGGATGAGAATTTTTTCCTATAAAGCTATCGTCATTAATTAGTACATCTCGAAGAGTTGCATATATTGCACCATTTCTAATATAGACCATAGGGAGTTCCTGTCTTGGCCTCATGTCCTCATGACCTTGATCAACATAATTTACTAGGCGATTATTAACAATCCTTTTCATTCTTAATGGGTGATTACCTTCCACTTCTACGACACTGATTACAGAATCACATTTTTCAGACATAAGCATAGATAATGATTGATCAATATCTTCCGAAGTCCTTAAAGGCGTTGTTGGTTGCAACATAATTATTGCATCGTATCGCATAGCATATTTATTTTCCATGAAATTAACTGCATGCTGAATTACTGGAAGCGATAAAGCTTTATCATCAGATAAGTTTTTAGGTCTAATAAAGGGGGCTGATAATCCAAGAGATTCTACCAAGCTAGCTATATCATCACTATCTGTTGACACGATACAATCAGTAATCATAGTCGATCCCAATGCTGCTTCGATTGTATACTTTATTAAAGGTTGGCCACCAAGGTCTATAATATTCTTATTTGGTATTCCTTTTGATCCAGCTCTTGCTGGAATAACTCCTAATATTTTAATATTACTCATTTGATGGTATTCCTAAATGATTGCCGAGTAGTTCCATAAAAAGATCTGTTTGTTTTGGCCAGTATTGATTTGTATACCCTGCAACATGTGGAGTGATAATTGCATTCTCGACATCCCATAGTGGCGAATCTAATGATAAAGGCTCTTTAAAAAATACATCTAATGCAGCAGCGCTAATAGTTCTGTTATTAAGAGCAAATATTAAATCTTCTTCAACAACAGTCTCTCCTCTACCAATATTTATAAAAAAAGACGTCTTTTTCATTTTTTTAAAGAAATTTTCTGAAAAAAATTGTTCGGTTTCATCAGTTAATGGTAATAGATTAATAACAAAATCTATATCCTTTAAGACTGATGTAACGTTACTTAGCTTATAAAATTTGTCCACATTATTATCAGGCACGTGTGATCGATTTACGGCAGAAACTTTCATATCAAATGCTTTGCATATCTTGGCTAATTTACGCCCTACCGCACCATACCCAACAATTAGAACATGACTACCAAAAAAATCATTTATATGCTCCCCATATAAATCCCAACTGTGTCGATTTAATTTTTTTGTTACTCTAAGCTTTTCTGCTCTAAATATACCTCTAGCTAAATTAGTCATTGCTGCTATTGCAGATGTCGTCATAGCTTCTTCTACAATATTGATACTATTTGTAATTCTAATATTTCTTTGCTTTACATCTTCTGAGTTTGCTTTTTCAACACCAACTGAACCAAAATGAATCCATTCTAATTTTGGCATTATTTTAAGCATTTTCGGTGAAAATAAATTACCCCAGTAAATGGTTACATTTTCTAAAGCTTTTATATTTAATGAGCTCAACTTATTTATTTCTTTTGGGATAAAAATAATATTTATATTTGGGAAGGCTTGTTTAATTTTATTCGCATAAATTTCTGGCAAATTAAACATTCGTAGAGGAAGTGAAAAGTCACATGCAACATAAACTTTTTTCTCTGAAAGATTTTTATTATTAGTATTCAATTTCTAAATCCTATAACCACTATTCTCTTTAAAACTATATTCATTCATTAAATCTTCATCAAGAACAACCCCTAATCCCGGAGTATTTGAAGAATGCCATACACCTTCTTTAATTGTCGGTTTTTCTACCCACATCCGATCAGTTAATTCTAATTTAACCATAGGTATTTCAAGTACATCAATACTTGGTTGCGCTAATGCTACTTGCGCATTCGCTGCAATTGCGGCCGCACTACCCCATACATGCAATGCACTAACAAGCTTTTGCTTTTCAGCCTGTTTTGCTAAATCGATACAAAATTTAATTCCACCCGAATGTGTTGCATCAAATTGTAGAATATCGACTGCCTCAAAATGAAAAATTGAATCAAAATCTTTTTCGCTTGTATATGCCTCTCCTGCAGCAATAGGAATAATATTGCAACTTTTCACTCTTGCTAAATCTTTTATATTATCAGGATGGGTTGGTTCTTCTAACCATCTTAAATTGAATTTAGAGAGATCGTTTGCAGCATTTATTGCTTGTTCTGCATCCCAGGCTGGACGGATTGTTCCCATAATAGCGTCAACCATTAAATCGCTCCCTAGCAAAGCCTCTCGGGCAGCTTTTACTCTTTTAATATCAATACTCCAATCTTGATATCCAACTCTCATCTTATATGCTGAATAACCAAGCTCAATAATATCTTCAACATCTCTTTTAATTTCGTCGGGAGAAAATGCTGCAGTACCACTACTTGCATATACTGGAGTACTATCTCTTCTTTTATCAGTTATTAGGTGAGATATTGGTTTATCTAAAATTTTACCTCTTAAGTCCCAAACAGCTATCTCAATTGCACTAATAACACTTTGTATAATGCCACCGCCTCCAATAAAAGGAATATTCTTAATCTCCTCGAAAGAAAGGTCATCTCCCACAAGTCGCCCTATGAAATATTTTTCTAAAAATGAAGCTATTGGCTTAATTAGCTCTGGTGCATAAACTCCTGAATAAGTCTCTCCTAAGCCATATTCATTTGAATCACTATATATTTTTATAAACCCAACAGACTTAACACCTAGGGGCTGACCGAGAGATTTTCCATCCCCGTAAGGTGAAGACAAGGCAAATCCTTCTATTTTAGTAATTTTTTCATTAATATTTTTATACATTTTTTTTATTCTTTTCAAAAGTCTTGATCGCACTTAAAATTATCTCGTTTGGAGTTTCTTTGTCTAATCTTAAAGCGTACAGAAGATTATCTAAAGGTAAGATACCAATCCTTCCTTGGGTTAAATTTCCTTTACGAATTGATCGAGAGAGCGTAACGCAGCCAACCCCATAAAGAGCTCGATGAAGGGGGTGTTTATTCTCTCTTGGCTCAAGAATGTCACCAATCTTAGTGAAATCTCCATTAGCATCCTCTTCCCAATAGTTACCATAATCTACAAAACTCGAAAATACAGAATCTAAACCTTTATATTGAAGTTCAACAATTAACTCATCAATTAAATTAGTCGGGCGAAAGGGATATAAATAATTTATATAAACAATAGCTTCAGGAAAGTCATTAAACTCCTCTATTCTTAATAGTGCATATTTAAGAACATCTTCTAAATGTACATTTGGATCCTGCATATATTTTGGACGCTCAATAACTTTAATATCATTGTTTTTAGCAATTTCTTTTACTAATTTATCATTAGTAACTATATAAATATTATTGATATATTTTACTTCTCTTAGGTTATCTATTGCTCTCTGAAGAAAATCAATTCCCTCAATAACACTATGCTGACCTAATACTGGTAAGACAACCGAAAAATTTGCATTCTCTGGCTTTAAGGATTTTGGCAAATCTCCAATACTTTCTTTGTCAATTTTGTTTAAAATTTTTGCGATACCTTTGGCTCTTGACGATGATTTTGCATGCTGATGAAGCCCATGATGGTGGTATACTGAAGCTTCAGGGTCATAAACGATTTGAAAGCCAGCATCAATAACTGACTTACCCCAAATCCTATCTTCAATATTAGTAGCTTTTTCCTCAAACGGAAATTTTTCCCAAATATTTCTAGGAATCATACTGTTGGCATTATGAAAAAAATAGTCTTTTATTTGAATCTTTTGGTCTTGACCAAATGTAATTAGCAAGTCTCTTTTGTCTGCATCACTTGTGTAAGATAATGGCAATTGCCGTCCATATACGCCAGCATATTGTTTATTCCCATCAAAATGTTTATGTAGGTTTTTTAGCCAGTATTTGTCTTTAGGAATACAGTGTGCTGAGATACATACAATAAATTCTCCTGAGGACTGTCGAATTCCATCATTCAGTGCCTTACCGGGAAGAAATTTATCAATCATAACTATTTTTTTTATAGGGAATCTTTTTGCAATATCAACAGTAAAATCAGTACTATTATTGTCAACTATAATAATTTCGAAATTATCAAATTCTTGGCTAAAAATTGCATTTAATGAATGCGCAATCCAACGCTCTTCATTAAACGTTCTTACAATAACTGATACGATTGGTTTTTTTGAGCTCATTCGAACATTTCAAGGCTTAATAATTCATCAGCAGGAATATCATGCAAAGCTTTTTTTCCAAGAATACGCTCAGCATCTTTAGCAGGTATTCCGGTTCCTGGATTACGGTAAACAATCATATCGTCAGTTAATAAAGTGCCTGAGGTAATTTTATTAGCTGAGGCAATAGAAACATGGTACTTATTTCGCGTTATCCACTCAGTTTCACTAACATTCTTTTGACCAGTACCTTTAATTTTTTCAATATCCCTAATTCCTTTAACCATCGCAATAAAATCTGTTGGATTCAGAGACATTTTATGGTCAAATCCTGTCATATTATTATCGAGTGTATAGTGTCTTTCAATTGCAACTGCACCCATAGAAACGGCAGTGAGTGTTGGTAGGTATCCTAGTTCATGGCCAGAATAGCCAACAGGAAGTCCAAATCTTTCTTTAAGGACATCAATCATCCTTAAATTACATTCATCAAGTGGTGTTGGATAAGCTGAAACACAATGTAAAAGTAATAAAGGTGCATCAAACTCCTTAAATATCTTTACTGCAGTATCAACTTCTTCTAACTCTGCCATTCCAGTGGATAAAATTGCTTGTTTTCCTGTTTGAGCCATATACTTAAGTAACTCAATATTAGTTGCACTATGGCTAGCTAACTTATATATTTTAATATTAAGACTCTCTAAGAAATCGACTGCCTCCGGATCAAAAGCAGTGCATAAAAAATCTAAACCTAAACCCTCTGCATATTCCTTTATATCCTTATATTGAGTCATATTAAATTCAAGATACTCCCGAATTTCCCTATAAGTATTTCCAAACTCTGGAAACCTATCATCCTTAGCATCTAGAGTAGCTTTTACGGCCAGCTTACTCACTGTTCTTTTTTGAAATTTAACAGCATCGGCACCTGCCTCAGCAGCTAAATCGATGAGTTTTTTTGCAATATCAACAGAGCCATTATGATTTAAACCTGCCTCTGCAATTACATAGGTTTGATTACTTTCTTTGTTTTTTATAAATAAGTTATTTTCCATAATTTTTAGTATATTTTTTCTATGATTGATGAATAAAATTTTTGCTCAGTGAATACAGATGCTGTCTTTATTGCTTCCTTGGACAGTTTAATATATTTATCATTATTGGTAATAATATTTGTTATTTGTACGTCAAAATCCTCTGGAGATTTAATAATAGTAATATTTTGATTGCCATTGTATTCATCCATACCTTTATTATAGATAGCAATAGGGACAACACCTAGTGCCATAGACTCAATAAGGGGTAAGCCAAAACCCTCAAAAGTTGAAGTGCTTAAAGCAAAATGACATTTCTGTAGAATTTCTACATATTCACTATCTGATTTAGGACTTTTTAATACAATATTTTTATTTGGTAAATTTAATTTATCTTGAGATATGACAAAATAATTTATATTTTTTAATTTTGATTGATTAATAATATTAATAAATTGACTAAGACCCTTCCTTGGTTGTGAGCTTGTAACAATCGATATATTAATAGACTTTAAGGATGAGTTAATATTCTTTTTTTTAAAATTAAGAGTAAATACTGATGGATTAACAATACAAAATTGCGAAAAATTTTTATTAGTTGGTAAGGTTTTATTATAGGACTCTAAACTGTATCGGGAATTAAATAGAACAGCATGGTAATGACATTTTTGAGTAAATTTAAAAATAATTTTATAAATATAATTTACAAAACCCCCTCCTTTAATATTTTTATTAAATAAATCTAAATCATTGGATTGAACAAATCTGACAATCTTTTTACTAGAATATATAAATGAAAAAATTGTAAGAATTGGATCAGATATAATTATAGTTTTAACTGATTGATCAAATCGAACTCTAATTGATAAAAATAAAGAAGCTAATAAAATAGAAAACAAGCTATCACCAATAACATATTGAGCAACACTCTCAACGTTAGGCGTTAGAAATTTACTTCCCTTTCTATCCAAATAAAATAACTTACAGTTTCTATTGTCTCTATTGGCTAACTCAATGAATTGTAACAAAACTCTATTTCCACCACCAATTTTAAGTGATGGCAAAATAATTGCTAATGAATTATTCATTGGGGCGAATCAAATGATGATTAATGTTATTTTTTTTAAGTATTTTTCTGATATTGGCTATACGATTATCTACAAAAGGAGATTTATTAGGTACATATGATATTACATTAGTCTTATTTTTTAGTAAGCCAAAAAATTCGGCCATCAGCATAGTACTATTTATTGGGTTAACAATTAATGATATATTCTTATTGAGCATAATTAACTCAGAGGGGTAATTGGCAAACTTAAAATCAAAGCCTAATTTCTTATAAAGTTGATCACTCATTTTTTTTTCGGAAGGATGCTTAGATAAGTAAATTTTTTTAACTCCAAAATTCTTTAATTTTGAATATACAAGCAGCATTAATGTTTGA
>MDSY01085561.1_pt1 | contig 14929 bp, 16 predicted proteins | sample 811131 | NCBI WGS metagenome assembly MDSY01 (sample SAMN05326643, study PRJNA326480) | marine metagenome | isolation source: seawater | place: Atlantic Ocean: South West | collected 2010 | reverse complement strand
TATGATAATTCTATATATAACAACTCTTCATTTTGAATAATTTGTGGGCCCTTAGCTCAGTTGGTAGAGCAATTCCCTTTTAAGGAATGGGTCGATGGTTCGAGTCCATCAGGGCTCACCATAATTTCTTCTAACTTATTTTAATTGGAGGATAATCTAAAATTATTTCATTCATCCAATTATTTAAGTTTTTAATTCTGTTATCAGAAGAAGGGTGAGTACTCATAAATTCGGGGGGTTCTTTGCCCTTATTTAATTCTTTCATTCGCTCCCATAATTTTACAGTTTCTCTAATATCATATCCAGATAAGGAAGAAAAAATCATTCCCAAGTAATCAGCTTCACTCTCTTGTGTACGAGTAAATGGATTCATTAAGCCAATTTGTGATAATAAGCCAACAGTATTCATTCCAGTTACTCTATTAACTTGAGATAATTTGCCACCACTGAAAATGTCAATTAATTGAGTTCCGGTATTTAACAGCATTCCTCTGCTTGCACGTTCTACTGAATGCTTTGCCACGGCGTGTGCAATTTCGTGTCCCATGACTGCAGCTAAACCATTTTTATTTTTTGTAGCATCCAATATTCCAGTATAAACTGCAATCTTGCCTCCTGGCATACACCAGGCATTTCTAATTTTTTTTTTGTCAATTAATATATATTCCCAATCAAAATTATTAGTGGGATTTTCAATTTGATTTATAGCAAAGTATTCATCTATAGAATTTTCCATTTTTTTTCCTATAGTTTTAATTAAGGTTAGAGTTTCTAAATCGTCACTCATTTTTTCTTTTTCCTTAATTTTTTCGTATATTTGAGCCGCTTGCGCATTTAATTTAGCTTCAGGAATTATCTTTAGTTGTTTTCTTTCAGTAATTGGAGCCGTTGAGCATGATGGTAGAATAATGCTACAACATCCACACCCCACATAGGATAAAAATTTTCTTCTATTCATTTTAATATATAGTTGTTAATATCATTCTAATATGAATCTCAATAATAAAATTTTATTAGTTTTATTTTTTGTCGCAATAACTTTTGTAATTTATTCAAGTTTTAACTAAGTTTATGGAAAAAAAGACTAAAAGAAAATCTATATCATTAAAACTCAGAAACTACTTTATTACAGGTGTAGTTGTTTTGATACCTATTGGATTTACCTTATATCTTAGCAAAATTTTAATTGGCTTGTCTTCCAATTTAATCCCAAAAAATATTAATCCAAATAGTTATTTACCCTTTGATATTCCTGGAGTTGAAATTCTAATTTCTATAATTCTAATAACTATAGTTGGTGGTCTTTCTTTATCGTTTTTTGGCAGAAGAATTTTAAAATTAATTGATGATCTATTTAAAAGAATACCTTTTTTAAGAACTGTATATTCGGCAATAGTTCAAATGACAGAAACATTTTCTAAAAAAGATGGTGATACAAAAAGTGTTGTATTGGTTGAATATCCTAGAAAAGGTGTTTGGGCAGTTGGCTTTGCAACTAAAGAAAATTTTGGTGAGATGGCTAAAAAAACAAATAAAAAACTAATTAATGTTTTTGTACCAACAACACCTAATCCTACAAGTGGTTTTTTATTAATGTTTCCTACTGAGGATGTTATTTATTTAGATATGAATTTTGAAGAAGCTTCTAAATTTATAGTATCAGCAGGAACATCAAACAATTAATCTTAAGCTATATCATTAATAATATCAGCTCTGTCATATAGTTTTACAAGTGGTTTGTATTTGCTAATATCTTCATTTGTTTTTTCTATTCTTCTAATTTCTTTTTCAGCCAAGATAAATAGATCACTGTTATGAATAGGGTCAGCCAATTTATAATTTTTTATACCGCTTTGTTTAAATCCTAAAATATCACCAAAACCTCTAATTTTCATATCCTCTTCAGATATAATAAAGCCGTTATTTGTATCTTTTAAAATATTAATTCTTTTTTTTGCATTTTCACTTAGGTTTGATTTAAACATGAGTATACACGTTGATTCTTTATCACCTCTACCAACTCTTCCTCTTAATTGATGTAGTTGTGATAATCCAAACTTGTTAGCATTTTCAATTACAATTACATTTGCATTAGGAAAATCGATGCCGACTTCAATTATGGTAGTAGAGACAAGAATATTAAAATCTTTATTTAAAAATTTATTTAATATATTTTCTTTTTCTTCAATATCAGTTTTACCATGTAGTAATGATACTTGGTTTGGAAATAAATTATTAAGATACTCAAATTTTTTAACTGCAGATGAGTGATCTAATTTTTTAGACTCTTCAATTAGTGGGCAAACCCAAAAAATTTGATTGCCTAAATTAATTTCTTTTTTAATAAATTTAATAATATCATCAATTTTACTTTCTAATTTACTATAAGTTTTAATTGGTTTTCTTGATTTTGGTTTTTCACGAATAATCGAAAGGTCCATATCACCATACATGGTCATAGTTAATGTTCTCGGTATTGGTGTGGCTGTCATCAACAAAACATCACAATTGTTTCCACCTTTATCTGACAACCTTTTTCTTTGATTCACACCGAATTTATGTTGCTCATCAATAATAATTAGTCCTAGTTTGTGATAATTCACTTTCTGTTGAAATATTGCATGAGTACCAAAAATAATATCAATCTTATGTACAGACAGTTTGTCTAATATATTTTTTTTATGATTTTTATCAGATTTTCCAGAAATTAATTCAATACTCAAATTTTTAGGAAATATTTTTTTGGCTAAAACATAATGTTGTCTAGCCAATATCTCTGTAGGTGCCATAACTGCTACCTGAAATCCAGAATTAACACTATTAAAAGCAGATAATAAAGCGACAATAGTTTTTCCACTACCAACATCACCCTGTAGTAGTCTAAACATTTTTGTTGATGAGCTTAGATCGTTATTAATTTCGTTTAATGTTTTTAATTGATCTTTGGTAAGAAAAAACTCTAGCTTATTAATTATGCTATTCTGTTTTTTAAGATCAATAACTTTGTTAACTTTTTTAATTTTTTTAATCTTTTTTCTTATTTCTGAATTAACTAAAAAGGTTGAAAATATTTCATCAAAAGCAAGTCTTTGGTAAAAATCTTTTTTATAACATCCTACATTTTCAGGTTTGTGTAATTCTATGATGGCTTTATTCCAACTAATATTACCAAATTTACTTAATATATTTTTTGATTGCCATTCGTTAAGTGTTGGTAATTTTTTAATAATTTGATTTATAATTTTATTGTATATCTTTTCTGAAATACCATCAGTTAAGGAATAAGTGTTATGTTTCTGTTTAATCAATGATGAGTCTTCAGACAAGTATTTAGGATTTGTTAATTGATATTTATTTCTAAAGAATCCAATTTTACCGCTAACTGTAATTTCTTTACCTAAGGGTAAAATTTTTCTTACATATCCTTCGTAACTATTAAAAAAAATACAATCTATTTCGCCAGTTTCATCAGAACACAAAACTCTGTTTGGTAAATTTCTAATCCTAGGAAAAGAGTACTTTTTTGGAACAATAATTATAGTTTGTTCTTCACCAATACGTAGATCTTTAATTTTTGATGATAATGTTCGGTCTGTATAAAATTTTGGTAATTTCCACAATAAATCAAAAATATTATTTATCTTTTTTTTTTTAAGTAAATTAGTTGTTTTTAATCCCACACCTTTTAATGTAGTTAAGTCTGACAACAAATACTTATAATTACTTTTATTATTCATTGGTAACTAATATATTATAATAATGAACATCAACATAGAGCAATTAAAAAAAAAAATTATCTATCGATCAAATTATCGTGGTACAAAAGAAATGGATAAACTTTTAGGTTCTTTCACAAATAAATATATTGACGAATTATCCCCTGACGATCTTGTCAGTTTGGAGAAATTATTAGATCTAGATGATGATAATTTATATAAGTTTTATAACGGGTTGAAGACAGATTTCATTTTTGAAGAAAATAAAATTAACTCCATGTTTAAAAAATTTCAATATAAGGTAAAAGTTAGTGGCGGAGAGACTGGGATTCGAACCCAGGAAAGAGTTGCCCCTTTGCCGGTTTTCAAGACCGGTGCTTTCAACCGCTCAGCCATCTCTCCGTGTGCATCGTTTTATAATTATAATTATTTAATTCAACTATAAAATAGACTAATAAAACTCTAATTATTCAATAACTCAATAAAATGAATCATCAATTTAATAAAGGACTTTTATTAACTTCTTTGGGATCTTTTTGGTGGGGGTTTATAGGTGTTATATATTTCAAATATTTGGATTTTATAGGTTATGTAGAAGTAGTTATTCATCGTTGTGTGTGGACCGCTGTAACATTAATTATAACAACTTTTTTCTTTTCTAAATGGAAAATATTATTTTCAATTATTTCAAAGAAAATAAATTTAATTGGATTGTTTTTCTCTGGTTTATTAATATTTATTAATTGGTCAGTTTGGATTTACGCCGTTGCTACTGATAGAATTATTGACGCAAGTTTTGGTTATTTTATTATGCCAATATTAAGTGTTTTTCTTGGTTACATTTTTTTTAAAGAAAAATTAAATAAAAAAAGAATATTTTCAATTGTGCTAGTTATTATTTCAATTGTTATCTTATTATTATTCAGTCTAAAGTCATTACCTTGGGTTGGTATAATCGTAGGTTTTAGCTGGGGATTTTATAATTTAATTAGAAAAAAAATTAATGTTGATACAGATATTGGTTTATTAATAGAAAGTCTTTTTATATTACCATTTGCATTAATTGCATTTTACCTAGTCTATAAAAATGGGTTAAATGATTTTTCATTTGAAAATCCCAAACTATCCTTGTTTATTTTACTTGCAGGACCAATGACAGTGATTCCATTATTTCTATATGTTCGTGGTGTTGAATTAAGTGGTTTGGGTCCAGCTGGAATGATATTTTATATCACCCCAACACTTCAGTTTTTATTGGGTTATTTCTACTATAATGAACCTTTTTCGATGTTGAAATTAGTAAGTTTTATTTTTATATGGATTGCTGTAATTATATACCTGAAAGATCTTTATGAAACTAATTAAAATTTTTTTAGTATTTTTTTTTATTAATGCTTCAAACAGCTTAGCTAATAATATTGAAGCCTTTAATAAATGGAAATTAGAATTTAAAGATGAAGCTATGTCCAATAATATTTCTGAAACTACTTTTGATATTGTTATGGCTGATATTAAATTTTTACCAAAGGTTATTGAGTATGATCGATTTCAGCCTGAATTTTATGAAGATACAAAAACTTATATTGGAAAAAGATCATCTAAACAAAAAGTAAATATTGGAATCAATTTTTATAAAAAAAACAAAAGGTTGATAGATGATGTGGAAATTGAATTTGGTGTTGAAAAAGAATTACTTCTAGCTTTAATGGGTATTGAAACAAACTTTGGTACATATGTGGGTAAAATGGATATTTTATCTTCTTTAGCTACATTAAGCTTCGATCAAAGAAGATCTGAATTTTTTACTAATGAATTAATCACCTTACTGAAGTTAATTGAAAATAAAAAAATTGATTACAAGACATTATATGGTTCTTGGGCTGGTGCATTTGGTTTTTTTCAATTCATGCCAAGCACAATTACAAATTATGCATTAGATCACAATAATGACAATCACATTGATTTAAAAAATAATGAAGATGCATATCCATCTGCTGCTAATTATCTTAACAAAATTGGCTGGAAAAAAAATGAGCCTTGCTTTTATAGAATTGATTTGAATGAAGATATCCCAAAAAAATATTTAAATACTTCTGCAAAAAAAGTTCATAGTAAGAAAAAGATCAATTTTTTTAAAAAATATATAAAAAATAAAACAGAGTTAGAGAACCTCGATGGTAATTTAAAAGCTGCTATTATCACACCTGACATAGATATCATTCCTAACGCTGAAACACTTAATCCCGCATATATTATATTTGATAATTATGAATTAGTTTTACAATGGAATAGATCTCTCAGATTTGCTTTAGCCGTATGTACTTTAAAAGATAAATTTAAAAATGAAATTTAGAAATATAATTATTTTAATAAGTTTTATTTTATTTACAGGTTGTGAACAATATACGTCAAAAAAAACTTCAAAATTAAATTTAAAACCTGAAAAAAAATATCAAAACACAGGTTTTTCCTTAATTTATAATGATGATCTAAATTTAAAAAAGTTAGAAAATAGATCTTTACAAATTTTTCACAAAAGTCTTAAAAGTAAATCTCTTGTTAAAATTACAAACCTTTTAAATGATAAATCTTTAATAGCAGAAGTTAAATCTAACAGGGTAGAGTTTTCTAATTTTTACAATTCAGTTATAACAAGCAGAATAGCTGAAGATCTTGAACTTAATTTTAATGAACCTTATATTAAAATAACTTTAATCTCAAATAACTCAACTTTTATAGCAAAAAAAGCAAAAATTTTTGAAGAAGAAAAAGAAGTTGCAGAAACAGCTCCTATAGATGGAATTAAAATTAGTAATTTAAATGGTAGTTCAAATAATCAAAGTAAACAAATTTCAAATAACAAATTTTCATATTCCATAAAAGTTGCAGATTTTTACTATAAAAAAACAGCGAATTTAATGATAGATAGAATTAAAACAGAAACATCAATTTCTGATATTAAGTTGATTGAAATATCTAAAACAAACTATAGGGTATTATTAGGTCCTTTTAATGATATAAACTCTTTAAAAAAATCTTTTGAAAAAATGAATTCACTTTACTTTGAAAATTTAGAAATACTTAAAAATGTTTAAAATTATATATTTTTGTTTATTGTTTAGTTTGGCATTTGTATCTAACTCTTATTCAAATATTGAAATCAAAGCAAGAACAGCGATATTACAGGACTTTTTATCTGGAGAAATTTTATACGAAAAAGAGCCAGATGGATCAATTTATCCTGCATCGATGACAAAAATAATGACAACAATAATAGCTTTTGACCTTATAAAGTCAGGAGATTTAAATCTTAATGATAAATTTATAGTTTCTGAAAAAGCCTGGAGGCTATCTACAGCTGGGTATTCATCAATGTTTATTATGGTTGGTGATGAAGTTTCTGTGGAAGATTTACTGCATGGAATAATAGTAGCATCTGGAAATGATGCGTGTATTGCCCTAGCAGAAGGCATTGCTGGTACAGAAGAAGAATTTGCAATTTTGATGACTACTAAAGCTAAAGAATTAGGAATGGAGGATACAAATTTTTCTAATTCCTCGGGTATTAATGATCCTAATAATTACTCAACTGTTAGAGATATTTTGAAGATGTCTCATTATTTAATAAAAAAACATCCAAAATTTTATGAATGGTTTTCAATTAAAGAATTTACCTGGGATAGAACAGGGGGTGATCCAATTACACAAGGAAACAGAAACCCACTTCTTTATAAAAACGCTGGTGTAGATGGTGTCAAAACTGGTTATTTAGCAGTTGAAAAATATTCACTTGCTTCATCTTTAGAGAGAAATGGCCGAAGATTAATTGCAGTTGGTAGTGGTTTTGAAACTAAAAACGCAAGGTCAGTTGAAAGTTCTAAACTTTTGACTTATGGAATAACTAATTTTGATTTAGTTGAAATAAATAAATCTAACAGACCAATAGATCAAGTTGAAGTATGGTTGGGAAAAGAAAAAAAAGTAGATGTTTATGTTAATAAAGATATTTACAAAACTATCAAAAAAGCAAAAAAGAAATTATTAAAAGTAACTTTAAAATATGAGGGACCTATTGAGGCTCCAATTAAAAAAGACGATATAATTGGAAAATTTAGAGTTGTTTATAATGATGAGTTAGTTGGTGAGTATGATTTATTAGCAGCTAATGACGTTGAAAAAGTTAATATTTTTACTAGATTAATTAAGTCTTTGAATTATTTAATCTGGGGCGATGTCTAAAAAACCTGTAATTGTTTTTGAGGGTATAGAGGGCAGTGGTAAAAGCCATCATATTTTAAATGTTTCAAGATATTTAAAATCAAATAAAATAGATTTTATCAAATTGAGAGAGCCGGGAGGCAATCCAAATTCTGAAAAAATTAGAAAACTTATTTTAAATAAAAATTTAAATTTTAATAAGATTACAGATTTGTTGCTTTATTTAGCTGCAAGAAGTGAAAACATTCAGTTACTAAGGAAAAATTATAAAAAGAAAGTTATTCTTATTGATAGATTTATAGACTCAACGATTGCTTATCAACACTACGGTTTTAATGTTGATTTAAAATTTATTAATTTTATTAATAATTATTTATTAAATGATTTTAAAGTCGATTACACATTTCTTAATACCGTTAATAAAACAAATATGATTAATAGATTAAAACTTAGAAAGTCACTTAATAGATACGATAAGTTTAGTATCAAATTTTATGAAAAAGTTCAAAAAGGTTTTTTAAAATTAGCTAATAAAAATAAGAAGAGATATATGATTATTAATTCAAATCTAGATATTAATAATAACCAAGACCAAGTTATAAGGGCAGTTAAAAAGATAATATGAGTGAACTTGAACCCTCAAATCAACAAAAACTGTTTGGCTTAGAGCGTCACCTATTAGAATTAGTTAGACTATACAATTTAAATGTTTATCCCAATAAACTTCTTTTAAGCGGGCTTAAAGGAGTTGGAAAATCTACTTTAGCTTACCATTTTATTAATTATGTTTTGTCTATAAATGAAAATCATGAATATGATCTTAAAAATTTTGAAATAGACTCTGAAAGTCCAACTTTCAAGACAATATTAAATAAATCTAACACAAATTTAATCATTGTTGATATCAGTACTGATAAAAAATCAATTGACATAAACCAAATAAGAGACCTAATTATAAATTTAAACAAATCATCATTTAATAACAAACCAAGATTTGTTTTAATCGATAATATTGAGCTATTAAATAAAAATTCAGTCAATGCTTTATTAAAAATTTTAGAAGAACCTAATCAAAATGTACATTTCATACTTATTAATAATAACAAAAAAATTCTTCCAACATTACTATCCAGATGCATCAACTATAAAATTAGTCTAACAAATGAAGAATGTTTGAATATTTCAAGCTCTCTTTTAAATGAAGAATCAAAAAAATTAATAAATAAAGATCTTATATGTTATTATTTTACACCTGGTATCATCTACTATTTAGTAAAATTTGCTGAGCAACATGATTATGATTTATCAACTCTTGACTTAAAAAGCTTTCTTGAGATTATTATTAAAGAAAACCATCACAAAAAAGATCCATTCATGAAATATATGATATTTAATCTAATGGAATTTTATTTCAGAAAGTTGAATATATCCTTTTCTACAAAATTTAGTGACAAATATAGTTATTTCATTAGACGAATATCTGATACAAAAACTTTTAATTTAGATGAGGAGTCTTTGTTTATGGAATTTGAAGAAGAAATTTTAAATGGATAAAAATTTTTATATTACAACTCCGATTTATTACCCATCTGCAAAGCCCCATATGGGCCATGCATACTCAAGTATTATAGCTGATTTTTTTGCAAGATTTAAAAAAATTGATGGTTTTAATGTCTGTTTTTTAACTGGTACCGATGAACATGGGCTCAAAATTCAAAGAGCAGCAGAAAAAAAAAGTTTAGATACACTAAAGTTTTGTGATGAAATCAGTCAAACTTTTAGAGATCTTTCTAAAACTTTAAATTTAACTAATACAGATTTTATAAGAACTACTGAAGACCGTCACAAAAAATCAGTTCAATATTTGTGGAACCAGTTAGAAAAAAATGATGATATTTATTTATCAAAATATTCAGGTTGGTACTCTGTTTCTGATGAAGCTTTTTACACTAAAGATGAAATTGAAGATATTAATGGAAAAAAAATAGCTATATCCTCAAAATCTTCAGTAGAATGGATGGATGAAGAGTCATATTTTTTTAGACTTTCTAATTGGGAAAAACCTTTATTGGATTATTATGAAAAAAATCCTGATTTTATCTCACCTAAATCACGTAAGAATGAAGTTGTAAGTTTTGTTAAAAGTGGGCTTAAAGATTTATCAGTTAGTAGAAAAAGTTTTTCGTGGGGTATACCTGTACCCAGTAATAAAGAACATGTTATTTATGTTTGGCTAGATGCTTTAGCAAACTATATCAGTGCATTAAATTATCCTGATACAAATGATGAAATGTTCAAAAAATTTTGGCCAGCTACTCTTCATTTAATCGGAAAAGATATAATAAGATTTCATGCAGTGTATTGGCCCGCTTTTTTATTAGCTGCGAAATTGCCCTTACCCAAAAAAATATATGGTCACGGATGGATACTTTCTAACGATGAAAAAATGTCCAAATCAAAAGGAAATATTTTAGATCCTATTGAAATCATTAATCAATATGGGTTAGATCCTTTGAGATATTATCTTATTAAAGAGGTTTCTTTTGGTAATGACGGAAATATTTCTCAAGAAAAATTAGAGGATTGTATCAACAGTGATTTGGCAAATAATTTTGGTAATTTGTGTCAAAGAGTTACTGCATTCGCAATTAAAAATTGTGATGGAAAAATTCCAAATAAGATTAAATTTGAAAAAGCAGATTTAAAAATTTTAGATAAGTTTAAAGTAAACTTGGATGTAATTAGAGAAAAAATTGATAATCAAGATGTCAATTACTATATCGATTTTATAATTAACACTTTATTTGAAACAAATAAATATTTTAATGACCAGGAACCATGGAAGAAAAAAAATGATATTCTTCGACTTAACACAATTGTTTATACAACCTTAGAGATTGTTAGAAAAGTTACCTATATGCTCTATCCTATAATACCGCAATCCTCCTTAAATGCATTGAAGATTTTTTCTATTCCAGAAAAAGAAATTGATTTTTCTTCAGTTGAAAACCATATGTATCTTAAAGGAGAAAATAAGATTAATAAAATAGATATTCTTTTCAAAAAGATAGAAAAAAAAAATGATTGATTCACACTGTCATTTAGATCATGAACCACTTTTTGATAATTTAAATGATATTTTAAAAAGATCCAAAGACGTTGGTATAGAAAAGTTACTTACCATATGCACTACACTTGAAAGTTTCAAAAAAATTAAACAATTAGTTAAGAAAGATGACATCATATATGGAACTTATGGAATTCATCCTCATGAAACAAAAAAAGACAAAGTAACGAATAAATTAATTATTGATGAAATTATTAATAATGAAAAAATTATTGGCATTGGTGAAACAGGTTTAGATTTTCATTATAATCATAGCAATAAAAATGATCAACTAACTAGTTTTGAAGAGCATATTAAAGCTTCTATTGAATTAAAAATTCCATTAATTGTTCATTCCAGAGATGCTGAAGAAGAAACATTAGAAATTTTTAATAAATATAAAAACAATAATTTAAAAATTCTGATGCATTGCTTCACTGGATCCAAAAAATTTGCAGACAATTTATTAAATTTAGACGCTTATTTTTCAGCGAGTGGAATTATCACATTTAAGAATTCTACAGATTTACAAGAAACTTTTAAATCTATACCTTTAAATAAAACTCTAATAGAAACAGATAGCCCCTATTTAGCTCCTATGCCAAATAGAGGAAAACAAAATGAACCTTCATTTCTCAAATTCACTGCTGAAAAACTTGCAAATATTAAAGAAATATCAATGTCTGAGTTAATTCATGCTACTACCTCTAATTTTAACAAGTTGTTCAGTTAATAATTAATGAAATTTATAATTCTTGGATGTGGAAGTTCTATGGGGGTTCCAAGATCTGATGGTTATTTTGGTAAGTGTAACCCTAGAAATAAAAAAAATTATAGATCTAGATGCTCAGCATTAATTAAAACAAAAAATGAAACAATATTAATTGATACCTCGCCTGATCTTAGACAGCAACTAATTGATAACAAGATTAAAAGAATAGATAAAGTTTTTTATTCACATATGCATGCCGATCAAACACATGGTATTAATGATCTTAGGGTTTTTTATATACAAAATAAAAAGACTATTCCTGTATATGCAGATAATCCAACTAAAAAATATTTATTAAATACTTTTAAATATTGCTTTGTAAAATACAGCAATGAGTATCCAGCAACTTTAAAATTAAATTCAATATCTAAAAAATTAACTATTAAAGAGGGTAAAAAAAAAATTCTTATAAAACCAGTAAAAGTCAAACATGGTAATGTTGACAGTATTTGCTATATTATTTCTAATAAATTAGCTTATATTAGTGACATTAGTGATATAAAAAAAAAAGATTATAAATTTTTTTATAATTTAGAATACCTTATCATTGATTGTCTGTGGTTTAGATTACACCCCTCACATTTAAATTTAGAAAATAGTTTAAGATTTATCAAATTATTTAAGCCTAAAAAAGCAATATTAACTAATCTTCATTCAGATTTAGATTATGATAATTTAAAAAAGATTTTACCTAAAAATATTGTTCCAGCTTTTGATGGATTAACTATTAATTTATAAAATTTCTTCTAACTTTTTAATTATCTTTTTTGACATTGGGTTTGTAAAAGAAGAATAGGTTTCTTCAATTTTTCCATTTTTATTAATTAATATTTTATGAAAATTCCATTTAGGGATAGTTGAACTACCATAATTTTTTTTTGCCCATATATATATTGGATGCGCATTGTCACCTTTGACATCAAATTTACTAGTTAATGGAAATGTTATATTAAAATTAGTTTCACAAAAATCTTTAATTTCGTTATTATTACCTGGTTCTTGTCAACCAAATTGATTTGATGGGATACCCAGTACTACCAATCCTTTATTGTTATATTTTTCATATAAGTTTTGAAGATCAGAGTATTGTTTAGTAAAACCACAATTGCTTGCTACATTAACTAATAAAATTGTTTTGTTTTTATACTGAGATAAATCCAATATTTCTTCATTAATATCCTTAATATCAAAATCAAAAAAAACTTTTTTATCTTTTGAATTTCCCGTATTAAAAAAAGAGAACATAATAATGATTATATAGATTAATTTTTTGTATTTTAGCATTTATTTTTTAGCAGAGACTAATAATATGAAGTATCCAAAAACTGTAGAAAGCAGTGAACCGCTTAATACACCAATTTTAACGCCATCTATATACTCTGTGTTTTCTATGAAAGCAAGATTACCCACAAATAAACTCATGGTAAAACCAATACCTGTTAATATGGAAACACCATAAACACTCATCCAATTGGTGTTATTAGGCATATCAGCAATATTAAGCTTCACCGAAACATAAGAAAATAAAAGTACCCCGATTTGTTTTCCAAAAAATAATCCCATTAAAATTCCCAAAGGTACAGGCGCCAATAAGCTTGATAATGATAATCCTTCGAAACTTACACCTGCATTCGCAAACGCAAATATTGGCATAATCAAAAATGCTACATATGGAGAAATTCCATGTTCAATTTTTACTAATAAAGAAAAATCATGCTCTTTTAATCTATGAGGTATAGTTGATGCCAGTAGTACACCAGCAATGGTTGCATGAATTCCTGATTTATACGTAAAGAACCACATGCACAATCCAATTAATAAATATGGTGTAAATATTTTAACAGAAAATTTATTTAAAATTAAAAGAAAAATATAACTTAATAAAATTAAGCTTAGATATGGAATGCTTAAATCACCCGAATAGAAGAATGCTATAATTAAAATTGCACCCAAATCATCAATGATAGCTAGTGCTGTTAAAAATACTTTTAAAGAGATTGGAACTCTTGATCCCAAAAGAGATAAAATACCTAATGAAAATGCTATATCTGTAGCTGAAGGTATGGCCCACCCTTTAATTGTTTCAGCATTACCATAATTTATAACAAAATAAAATAAAGCTGGTACGGCCATTCCACCAATCGCAGCTATTATGGGTAGTAAAGCTTGTTTTATATTTGATAATTCCCCTTGTAGAAATTCACGTTTTATTTCAAGAGTCACAAAAAAGAAAAAAATTGCCATAAGAGCATCATTAATCCAATGATGAACAGAGAGTTTTAATCCAAATTCGTTTACACCAATAAATAAATATTTTTCTAGTGTTTGAAAATAAAGTTCACTTAAATCACTATTACTAATTACTAAAGCAACTATAGCAGCTATTAATAAAATTAAACCACTTGCTGCTTCTAATTTAAAAAACGATTTAAAAGGTTTGGAAATATGTTGAATCATCTTTTATACAAATAAATTATCTATAAATAAAAATACGTCTTTTATAGATTCAAATAAGTTATACAATAACAATTCTAGACTTGGAAAAACACTGTCCAGTGGAGATTCAAATGTATTCAAAATGATTATTAAAGTAATGGATGAAATTATCGCTACAATAAAATAAGATAAAATTTTACTTAAACTAAAATATGCTGTTGTTTTGTTAGTTTTTCCTAAAATTTCAGCTTTATCAATTTCATTTAAAGTTTCTTCAGATATAGAATTCTCTTCTTCTTTAACTTCTGTAATTTTATGTTCTAGGATTTGCTCATTAACATTTTTTTCAATTGATTTTTCAGGTGATGTTTCTAAACTTAAATTAAAAAACCAAATATGATTACACGACCCACATTGAATAGTCCTACCATTATCTGGTATTAAAGACCTATTTACCTCAAATTTTTTGTTACAATTAACACACTTAATAATCATACTTTTTTATATCATATTCTTTTAGAATTACTCATATTTTGGTAATCTTTATACTTTGAAATAATTAATAAGTACTGTATTAGTACAACCTCCGGAGTGTAGCGCAGCCTGGTAGCGCATCTGGTTTGGGACCAGAGGGTCGCAGGTTCAAATCCTGCCACTCCGACCAATTTATGAAAAAAGCTA
>MDSY01053345.1_pt1 | contig 14930 bp, 15 predicted proteins | sample 811131 | NCBI WGS metagenome assembly MDSY01 (sample SAMN05326643, study PRJNA326480) | marine metagenome | isolation source: seawater | place: Atlantic Ocean: South West | collected 2010 | reverse complement strand
TATTTCTCATTGAATTTAACTTGGGTAAACTAAATTCCAAACCAATTGTAAACATTAAAAATACAATACCAAATTCAACAAAATGGCGACTTGATTCAGAATCTGGAAGAACTTCTAAAGCATTAGGGCCAAGAACAAGCCCTACGACAAAATATGCGATCATTGGGGGTAATGATAAATATTTAAACAATGCCACTAGGAACACAGAGCTTACTAATAATAAGATTATTAACTGAAGAGATTCAAACATAAACTAAAAAAACCTTTTTTTATATTCTTTATTCTACTATCAAACCACACTATACTTATGTAATTGTAATTAAAATTTAGCTGAAATTATGTCATCAAAAAGAATACAACTTGCTCAGGATGTATTGAATATTGAAGCAAATGAAATATTAAAAGCGAGTATCAAAATATCAAACGAATTCTCTGATGCCGTGGAATGCATTCTTCGCTGTGAAGGAAGAGTTATTTTAAGTGGTATTGGAAAATCAGGTCATATTGCTGGAAAAATAGCCTCTACTCTTTCAAGTACAGGGACACCATCTTTCTTTATGCATCCTGGTGAAGCCAGCCATGGTGACTTAGGTATGATTACAGAAAAAGATATTGTTATCTTTCTTTCAAATTCAGGAGAAAGCCAAGAACTTATACTCCTAATCCCTCTTATTAAGAGGATAGGAGCAAAAATCATTAGTATTACCGGCGATAATAACTCTACTTTATTCACTGAAAGCAACATTCATATTAATTCCTCAGTTACAAAAGAGGCATGTCCCCTAGGACTTGCTCCAACAGCAAGTTCGTCCTTAATGTTAGCCTTAGGTGATGCGCTTGCGGTCTGTGTTCTTAATGAAAGAGATTTTAGTTCTGAGGATTTTGCAAGATCTCATCCAGGCGGTTCCCTTGGTAAAATCGTTCACATTAAAAATATTATGATTAACTTAGAATCTACACCAAAAATTAATCTTGAAGCTACCATTAAAGATGCTATACAGGAAATTACAAATAAAAAATTAGGTTTTACAGCTATTGTTGATAAGAAAAATGTACCAAAAGGGATATTCACTGATGGTGATTTAAGAAGATCGCTTTTAAGTCATATTAGTCTTGATACACCTATTTATGATGTAATGAAAAAGTCACCCATTAGATTGAATGGAAAACAAATGGCGATAGAGGCACTCAAAATTATGGAAAAGAAAAAAATTACATCTTTTTTAATCACTGATACAGATAATTTTTTAATTGGCTCTCTAACACTGCAAAGCCTTTTCAAGGCTAAAATTTTATAGTAATTTATGAATTTACTCTCAACAGCTTTTGCTTTAATTTTTATAGCTATTGTTGCTTTGGCATCATTTTGGCTTAAAGAAGAAGTTATAAATGAGTATAAAAATTTTACATTAAGTAAAAATAGTGGGCCATCATTTTTTCTTAAAAATTTTGATTCAACCAAAACCGATGAAGATGGAAATTTACAATCTTCCCTTAAAGCCGAGTATATGGAACATTTTAAAGGCCAAGATAAAACCTCTCTTTTTAAACCTTTTTATACCAAATATAAAAATAAAAAAAAACATTCGACTATTTATAGCGATGTGGGAGAAATCAATGATAAGGGAGAAGAAATTATTCTTAAAGAAAATGCTATCCTTGTAAGGCTCCCGACAAAAAATAAAAAAGTTCTAAAGCTTTTTACTCACGAGTTAAATATATATTCAGAATTAGATGTTGTCACAAGCCAAAAAGCTGTAAAAATGATTCAAGAACCAAATATTGAAATAGATGGCATTGGAATGAAGTATGATAATAAAGATGGTGTTTTAAAACTACTAAGCAATGTCAAAGTTCGCTATGAAAAACCAAAAGGTGATCAAAGATTCAAAAATTAAATAAAAAAAAAATATACAATATATTTTTACTAGTAGTTTTATTTTCTCAGCTTGCTATTTCAGAAGAGGCAGATAGTGATAAACCTATTGAGATTGAGGCTGATTCAATGATAGTAGAAGAAACAAAAAATACTAGCACTTATGAAGGGGATGTTATTCTTATTCAAGGATCACTAGTAATAAATGCAGATAAACTTATCATTAGAGAAGATAGACAAGGTTTTCAACATAGCACTTCTATAGGAAACCCAACAACTTTTAAACAAAAAATGGAAGGTTCTGATGAATATATCGAAGGTAAGGCACTTCGTATTGAGTACGATGGTCACATGGATAAAATTCACTTATATGAAGAGGCATTTGTAAAAAAAGGTGAGGACGAGGTGTGGGGAGATTATATTATGTATGATGCTACTAGTGAATTTGCTCAAGCACTTTCAAGAAAAAATGAGGCTGGATCAAAGACAAAAAAAGGTCGTACAAAAGCAATAATAAAACCTAAGAAATAATGCCTACTTTAACTATACAAAACTTAAGAAAAAGTTATAAAAAAAATATTGTTGTTAAAAATGTTTCATTAAAAATAACCAGTGGACAAATAGTAGGTCTACTTGGCCCAAACGGAGCAGGAAAAACAACTACTTTCTATATGATAGTAGGTTTAATATCAGCTGATCATGGTAATATTTTATTAAATCAAAAAAATTTAACAAAAACTCCAATTCATATAAGAGCAAAGCAAGGCATCTCTTACCTGCCTCAAGAGCCATCCATCTTTCGAAAAATGGATGTAAGTGAAAATATCACAAGTATTTTGGAGCTTCGAGATTTAAGTAAGCAACAAATTAAATTAGAGCTTGAAAATCTTTTGAAGGAATTAAATATTCAACACATTAGAAAAAATGCAGCGATTAGCCTCTCTGGCGGTGAAAGAAGAAGGGTTGAAATCGCAAGATGCTTGGCAAATAAACCAAAATTTATTCTTCTTGATGAGCCTTTTGCAGGGATTGATCCTATAGCAGTCATTGATATTCAGAAAATAATTAAGCAGCTCGCTTCTAGTGGAATTGGTATTTTAATTACTGATCATAGCGTTAGGGAAACTTTGGGAATCTGTGATCAAGCATATATCGTAAATCAAGGTGAAATTTTTGCCCAGGGTACACCTAAAGTTATCGCTCAAAACCAAAGTGTAAAGAATATATATTTGGGCGAAAACTTTATACTTTAAAATGAAGTTAGGTTTAAATTTAAGAATATCCCAATCTATAAAATTAACCCCTCTCCTTCAACAGTCAATAAAAATTCTTCACGCATCACAATCAGAACTAAATGACCTGATTGAGGAATATTTATCAGATAATATTTTCCTTAAAGCAAAAGATACAACTTTATTATCTAATCAAAGTTTAAAATCTAAGTATTCATCCGATCAAAATTATTATGATATTTTAAATAATGAAGAAATAAACCAAACTCTAAGGGAGTATTTAGTTGAGAATATTGCTATTTTTAACTTTGGCGAGGAGGACCAATTAACTCTGTCTTACTTAATAGATTCAATTGATGAAAATGGATATTTAATTGATTCTACAGAAGATATTAGGAACTCAATCCCTATTGAAAAAAAACCGGCAATACAACGAGTCGAGGAGTTATTAAAAATAATACAAAATTCAACACACCCTGGTATTGGTGCAAGAAATCTAACCGAATGTTTAACTATTCAATTAAAACTTATCAATAATCAAGAAAAGATTTGTAATCTTGCTAAGAAATTAATAAAAAATCACTTGAGCATCCTAGGAAACAAAAATTATGAGGAATTAAAAAAGAATTTAAAATGTAGTGAAATAGAACTAACGGATGTTGTCTCCTTAATTAAAAATTTAAATCCAAAACCTGGGCTAATCTTTCAAAAAACTGATCGAACATCATATATAGCAGCAGATGTTTTTGTTAGAAAAGAGGGTGGTCAGTGGAAAACAACTTTGAATGAAGATATTCATATACAACTAAAATTAGAAGAAAATGCTCAAGATTTATTGAGTAAGTCACTTGAACAAGATTTGAAAGAAAAATTTCAAGAAGCAAAATGGTTGATAAAGAATTTAAATGAAAGGTCAATTTCAATTTTAAGAGTTTCTAGAGAAATTATGAAAAATCAGATTAACTTTTTAGAACATGGAGAGTCTGGCATCAAACCTTTAACATTAAAGAAAATTGCATCTGATCTTGAATTGCATGAATCAACTATTTCGAGAATTTCTTCAAATAAGTTTATTGCCACACCACATGGAATATTCGAAATTAAGTTCTTCTTTAACTCTTCGGTTGGAAATGAAACACCTGATGTTTCATCAAGATCACTTCTTAGTAAGATAAATACCCTAATTAGCAAAGAGAATCCCAAAAAGCCTTATTCAGATTCTGCGATATGTAAGATTCTAAATGACGATGGAATAGAAGTAGCCAGAAGAACTGTTGCAAAGTACCGTATCAAATTAAAAATCTTACCCTCTAACCAAAGAAAAGTATAAAATATTTGTATGAAAATTAACATAATAGGACATCACCTTGAGATTACTGATGGCTTAAAAGATCATATCGGGAAAAAACTAAAAAAAATAGAGGGGCATTCTCAAGAAATTTCAGAAATTAAAATTATATTGAGTGTTGATAATATCACTCATAATGCTGAAGGTAATATTTACCTTCACAAGACTGATCTACATGCTAAATGTTCGAGTTCTGATATGTATCAATCAATTGATTTATTAGTTAGCAAACTCGACAAACAAATTATTAAGCATAAAGATAAAATTAAGAGCCATCAATCTCACAAGAATATCAAAAGAACTGATTTTTCAGCTGAAAATTAATTTAATTTGAATTTTTTTTATTTAATAAAGCCCTAATGTTTTAATTTCAAGTTTTCTATTTTATATGAACCCTTTTTTAGTAAGAGATAAATTGCCGGATTTTTTTAACGTAAAACCTAAACACGTGATTCCTGCAATAAATAAAGTAATTAACGAAAATCTCAAAGTTGTTTCAAAAATAGAATCTATGAGCGAATTACCTAATTGGATGAACTTTGTATCGCCCTTAGAAATATGCAGTGAGAGACTTAACAGGGTCTGGTCTTACATTAATCATATTAACGCAGTTAAAAGCTCAACATCATATAGGAAAGTCTATAACCAAGCGCTTGCAAAAGTTACTGAATATTCTACTCATTTAGGTCAAAGCCATATTCTTTATAATAAATATAAAAATATACTTCAAAATAATAATCAATTATCTCATTCACAGAAAAAACTTATTAAGAATGAAATTATATCTTTTGAGCTTTCTGGTGTTGCTTTACATAAAAAACAAAAGTCAAGATTTAAAGCAATTCAAAGCAAACTATCAAAGCTATCATCTTCTTTTGATGAAAATATCTTAGATTCTATGAATAATTTTAAATTAGTTATTTCAGATAAAAATTTATTAAAAGGAATTCCAGATCATGTTGTTAAATCTGCGCATTTAAAAGCTAAAGCTAAAAAAACGAAGGGCTTTTTATTTACCATTGACTTCCCAAGCTATTTACCAATCATGCAATATGCAGACAATCGTAAACTAAGAAAAGATATTTATACTGCATATAATACAAAAGCTTCTTCATTGATGGATAGTAAGTTTGATAATACAAAAAATATAAACCATATACTAAAACTTAAATATCAGATGTCAAAGTTACTTGGCTACTCAGATATCTCATCAATGCTCTTAACAACTAAGATGGCTAAATCTTCGGAAGAGGTTATATCTTTCTTATCAAAACTTACAAAAAAAGCAACGAAATCGGCTTTAGCTGATATTGATGATATTAATGATATCGCAAAAGAATTTAATATTACTAAAGTTATGCCATGGGATATGCCTTATCTTTCTGAAAAACTAAAAAAGGAAAAATTTAGTATTACTGATGAAGAAATTAAACAATATTTTTCTATTAATAATGTATTGAATGGGCTTTTTAATATTTGCAAAAAGATTTATGGCTTAGACATTCATGAAACAAGTGCATCAACATGGCATGAAGATGTTAAATTTTTTGAAATATTTGATAAGCAAAAGGGGTTAGTAGGTAAATTCTATTTAGATTTATATGCAAGGAAAGGCAAACGTGGGGGTGCTTGGATGGATGAAGCAATTTCTAAATATAAATTTATGCATGAAGAAGAAAGTCCCGTTGCATATCTGACTTGTAATTTTACTCCTCCATCAAATGGTAAAGCATACTTAACACATGATGAGGTTATCACTTTATTTCACGAATTTGGACATGGGCTTCATCATCTTCTAACTGAGGTGACAGAATATTCTATTTCAGGAATAAAGGGAGTAGAGTGGGATGCAGTCGAACTACCCAGTCAGTTTATGGAAAATTATTGTTGGGAATGGTCTGTCATAAGAGATATGTCGTATAACAAAAAAACTAATGCCTATATGCCTAAGAAGCTCTTTAATAATTTGTTAGAGTCGAAGAATTTCCAATCAGGTTTACAAACATTGAGACAAGTTGAATTTGCATTATTTGATATTAAACTTCACACAGAATATTCACTAAAGAATAGAAGTTTTATGAAGATTCTGAACAACGTTAGAGCTCAAGTTTCAGTTGTAAATACACCTACGTGGAACAAATTCCCCCATAGCTTTAGTCATATTTTTTCAGGAGGATATGCTTCAGCCTACTACAGCTATAAATGGGCCGAAGTGCTTTCTGCTGATGCTTATAGCTTATTTGAAGAAATCGGAATTTTATCAAAAACAGCAGGTAATAAATTTAAAAAAGAAATTCTCTCTAAAGGAGGGTCTCGAACTGCAATGGAATCTTTTATTGCCTTTAGGGGAAGAAAACCAAAAATAAATGCGTTGCTGACCCATCATGGACTAAATAATTAATGAAGATAGCATCTTGGAATGTAAATTCTTTGAAAGTTAGACTTCCTCAAGTTTTAGATTGGATAAATTTGAATCAACCTGATGTTCTTTGTTTACAAGAAACAAAGCAAAATAATGATAATTTTCCGCATGATGTTTTTGAAAAGAGAGGTCTCTTCTCATATCACAACGGACAAAATACCTATAATGGTGTTGCCATAATAAGCAATAAAGAATTAATTGATGTTCAATTTGATATTCCTAATTTCCATGATCAACAAAAAAGATTGATATCTGGAATATATCCTAATGATGAAGATCTTAAGATTCGTGTTATTTCTGCTTACATCCCTAATGGACAATTGCTTAACTCAGATAAATTTGAATATAAAATGAATTGGCTCAAATCATTTATTAGTTTTTTACAAACGAAAATTGATGGAATTGAAAATATTATTACTGGAGATTTTAATATTGCGCCAACAAAGCTAGATTGTTATGACTCAAAATCATGGGACGGTAAAATTTTAGTATCACCTCAAGAGCGAGAGTATTTCGATAAATTACTTAATCTAGGATTCATTGATACATTTAGAGAGATGAATCCTAATGCAAATGAATTCTCCTGGTGGGACTATAGAATACCTTTTAAACGAAACTTAGGGATGCGTATTGATCATATTCTTTTATCAAAAAACTTATTAACTTTTATAAAAAAAGCTTACATTGATAAAACGACGCGCACTCTTGAACGACCATCAGATCATGTTCCAGTAGTGACTGAATTAAGTCTTAATCCCTAATTGTTTTAGCTTTCTATAAAGGTGTGTTCTTTCTATACCCGTTTTTTTGGATAATTCGGTAATAGACTTATTTTGATTAAGATGATGTTTTAGATACATAGTTTCAAACAAATCTCTTGATTCTTTAAGAGGTTTTTCATATAAAAAATCCATTTTTATTTCAGTATTATTATTTTGATCAGTAGATAAATTATGGTCATTAAAAAGACTGTAAACATCGTCTTTATCAATAAGTTCATTATCTGAGATCTTAATTAATGATATTATAATTTGATCAAGTTGATCTATACTTTCTATTTCAGCTATATTTCTTAATGAATTTAAAGCCGAACTATCAAGAATCTTAAAAGATATATTAGGATTTTTATTTAAATGAAATGTAAGCAATGCATTAGATAAATCAGGAATTAAATCTCTATCATTTGAAAACTTTGGTGGCTCAAAGATAGCAGCATTAACTTCATTTCCAAAAAAGATATCAATTTTATCTCTTTCTTTTTCTAAAAAAATAATCTTTATTTTCTTTCCAATTAACTCAGTAAATAATTTTTTATAGTCCATATATTTTATTACCCCATCAAGGCAATTATCAAACATAATAAATTTTAATCCTGATGTTTGAACTAAATTTAATAAATTGTTATTTATATCAGATACGTTCTTAACTAAATAATAATTAGTACTAAATAGAATAGATATTAAAATTTCAGTAAAATTAGTTTTATTGCCAACGAGAGCAACTAAATCTATCTTTTTAAAACGATTAATTTCAACTTCAATATCTTCTATAAACTTTAAATTACATTCTTCAAAAAAAGTCTTGTCAATTTTTTTTATCTCAACTGAGCTTTTTAGGGAACTTGTAATAGTCTTAAGAAGTTTTTGCAAGGATATAGGTTTCTCTAGGAAATCCGTCGCGCCTATTTTTGTTGCCTCAATTGCTGTATCAATTGTTCCATGTCCAGACATCATAATAACTGGGCAATTTATTTCATTATTCGATGCCCATTCTTTAAGTAAGGAAAGACCGTCAATATCCGGCATCCATATATCAAGTAGAATTAAATCAATTGTCCCTGATAATTTTATTTTTTTTGCTTCTGAAGCATTTGCGGCTAGATAGATTTCATACCCCTCGTCAATTAAAATGTCTTTTAGTGAATCTCTGATATCTTTTTCATCATCAACTATTAGAAGTTTAATTTTTAACTTACTCATTTTTAATCTCCGTTAAAGGAATAGTTATCATTATGCATACTCCATTTGGTGTAATATTATTTATTTTTATGATTCCAGAATGTTCATCAATTATTTTTTTAACAATGGCTAATCCTAGGCCTGTTCCTGTTTCCTTGGAAGTGACATATGGCTCATAAATTTTTTCAATAATTTCTTTTGGTATTCCGACACCATTATCTTCAAATTTAAGAATAATAGAATTTCTTGTATGTTTTAATGTAATAATTATTTTTGGAAGCTTAATTTTTTCAAGTGCTGCTTTTGCGTTATCAAAAATATTTATTAAAACCTGCCTAAATTTGTTTTCATCTATTTTTATTTCTTTAATATTTTTAGGATAATTTTTTTGTATTTCAATGTTCTGATCTGAGTATAAATATGAAATTTCATCAATTAGCCCAATAATATTAATATTTTTTCTCTCAATGGTCGGGGTACGTGAATATTCAGCAAATTCGTTAACCATTAACTTTAACGCATCTACTTGTTTAATTATTGTATTAGTTGATTTGTTTAATAATTCTTTATCGGTTTCATTCAACTTATCTATAATTTTATTTTGAACTCTTTCAGCCGATAGCTGAATTGGTGTTAAAGGGTTCTTAATTTCATGTGCTAATCTTCTTGCAATTTCACTCCATGCAATTTCCCTCTGAGCTTTTGCTACAGTTGTAATATCTTCTAAAACTAGAATAAATGAAATACCTGAGCTTTCACGTAAAGCTGAAAGTTTTAAGATTAAAGTTTTTTCATCTTCCTGTGAACCTAGAACAATTTCTTTTGATGTATCCTTAGTCTTATTTTTTCCACTCAATGATTCTTCAATGAAAGTAATCACCATTTGAAATTTCTGCATATCTCTTATTGCATTTTTTAAATTCTCACCAACCATATTTGAAAATTTAAAATTTAGTAATTTTGCTGCCGACTTGTTGTACAATTTTATATTTATTTTTTCATCAATAACTACAATTGAGGTTGCTAAATTTGTAAGTGTGGCATCTAAAAATGCTCTTGCCTCCTCTAAGCGCTTTCTATTTTTTTTAGAATTCTTTGTGGCGGTGTCTAATTGGTATGTCATCGAGTTAAATGATTTGACCAACGTTCCTAACTCATCCTTTCCTACCTCAGGTATTATTTTCTTATAATTTCCTTTTGCTATTTGATTTGTTGCTTCGGATAATAGTGAGAGTGGCCTTGTAAATCTTCTACTTAACACAAATGAAATCGCAACTGATGTTAGAATCGCTAACATTAGTACGATTGTTAATGTTAACGTGTAAATAATTTTTAATGAGTTTCTACTATATCTAAGTTGCTGATACTCTTCGAATACTGACTCGACTGAAATTGCCATATTTGATATAGATTCAGGTACCGGTTGAGATAACATTAATATTTCTTCTGAACCAGCTAAATCTATTGATTGATTTTTATCGTTAAAAAAAATTGGGATAAATGCTTTAAGTAGTAGGTTCTTATTTTTTGTATCCTCAATTCTTCCAAAATATCCATTTTGGACTCTGCTTATATCTTCGAGGCTTATAGTCGAAGACCTTATAGTTGAGTTACTTTCTGATATTGCAGATATACTTCCATCACTTTTATATAAAACTGCGCTTGATATACTAAATTTTTCTCTTAAATCAATTAAGATATCCTCCCTTTTTTCATATGGCTTGTTTGCAATTGCATATGCAATACTTTTCCCCTTTAATTCAATGTCATCTATTAGAATATCCATTGTTTTTTGACCAAGATTTAAACCGCCCTCTAGGGCTGACTCAACCCTAACATCAAACCATGACTCAATAGATTTTGTTAGGAAGTTTACGGATACCAAATATACAATTGATACAGGAATAAGGACCATCAATCCAAATGAAATGACTAATCGTAATGTTAATTTGCTACCAGTAATTTCTTTTCTTACACTCTGAAGTAATTTGAATACTTGGAAAATGATTAGGAGAAATAGACATACAACAAAGGCTATAGAAATTTCCAGTAAAACTATAAAAGTATCATTTGATACTAAGTCAGTATTGGATAATGACTGTGCTAAGAGAATTAAAAATCCTAATCCAATGACAGCTACTGAGGTAATTAGGTACTTCATAATTTATTCATATCAAAAATTATTATGTTTGACCCTACATCCCACGCCTTGTTGAATATATCTGCCTGAATTGCTTTCGGCAATCTTTTTTTATCCAGCTCTACCCATATTTTTAATTTTGTATTATTTAGATGACTATATTTTTTTATTATAATTTCTTTGTCACTTAGTAAATTTTTAATAGCTTCTTGTTCATTTTCAAAAATTTTTTTATTCCCATTAATATCAATAACCTCAAAAACTTTTCTAAGTGAAAAATATTTAATTTGGTATACAAAGTTATTCTGATTTAACACTTTGTCAAACCAATACTTTTCTTCTTTGATTAAGTCAATTTTTAGATTAAAGGCAATTGGAATACCTCTTTCAAGAAGCTCTATGATTTTTGAAGATAATTGTGAGTTTTGCTTTAGGTCAATGATAATATTTTCTTGATTATCTAGCTTAATTTGCCTTATACTAATTTGGTTATCTATGTTTGCAAACGTTAGGCTCAGATTAGAGATAAAGATAATGAAAAGTAATAAATTTAAATTATTTTTTCTGAAATAGCGCATAAAATAATCCGTCATGAATTAATGAAGGTAATAACTGATTATCTTCTACATTAACGTTTTTTGGAAATTTAATTTTAATTTCTACGGCGGTATTCTCTTCTTTTAAAAATCTATTTACTACTGATCTATTCTCTGTCTCAAATATTGAGCATGTAACATACAGGAGTTTACCTAAAGGCTTTAACATCTCCCATGATGCTCTTAGTAATTGAAACTGCTTTTCGTGGAAATAATCTAGATCATCATATCTTCTTAACCATTTTATATCTATGTGTCTCCGTACTATTCCAGATGCAGAACATGGTGCATCTAATAAAATTCTATCGAATAAATTATTATCCCACCATGCGTTGCCAGCTTTAATTTCAGAGTTTATTACTTTAAAAGTATGCCCAAGTCTGTTTAGGTTTTCATTGATTTTTTTCACTCTTTGTTTGTCAACCTCTACTGCTGTCAATTTGATTTCTTGTATTTCATTCATGTGACAAGCCTTACCACCTGGAGCTGAGCAAGCATCTAAAACATTATCATTTTTCTTTAAGTCTAGTAAATGAGTTGCAATTTGAGCTCCATAATCTTGTATTGAAACCTCCCCCTCTTTAAATCCGGGTAAAGAATCTATTGGCATTGGTTTTTTTATTAATATTGCTTCTATGCCTAGCCATAGATGCTCAATATTAAGTTTTTCCAATTTTTTAATATAGCTAGTTATACTTGTTTTTTTTATATTTACTCTAATAATAAGTGGTGGATGTGAGTTTCCTAAATCAAGAATATTATCCCAAGATTTTGGGTGTTCTTTTTTTATCAAATTTATCCACCATATAGGATAACTATATTTTGCTTCTTCAATCTTTTCAGCCTTTTCTAGAATACTTTCTTTTTCTCTAAGAAAGGCTCTAAGAACACCATTTATAAATTTAGTATGTCTTTTATTTACTATATTTGATGCTGAAACTGCTTGATCTACAACAGTATATGCATTTGACCGATTAGAGATAAGTTGGAATAGTGCCACATGAAGCAATGTTAAAATTAAAGTGTTGTAAGGGGTTATTTTAACTAATTTGTTGATAACAAATTTTGTTTTTCCATATGATCGAAGGGTGCCAAAAACTAAATCTTTAATCTGAGAAATATCTTTTGGATAGATTTTATTTTCTTTTGAATATTTCTGAAAAACTTTATCTAAGTTTTTGCCTTCAAGAACCTCCTTAACAATTCCTGCGGCAGTAAGTTGAACTTCTTTCACTGATTAGCTGAATTAATTTTCATTACTTGATGCCCTTTTACGAAATCTGAGGCCATCATTGTTTTCTTTCCTTCTATTCGAACTTCGTCTAATTTTAGTATCCCTGAAGTAAGCTTTAATAACAAGTCTTCTCCAAGTAAGAATAATTTGCCTACAGCTAAATTTTTCTTAATTTTTTTATTATAAATTTTTGCTTTAACAATTTTCAAGATTTTTCCTTCAAAATTAATGTTAACCATTGGAAATGGGTTAAATGCTCTAATCTTCTGGCATAAAACTTCAGGAGAATTATTAAAATCAGCCATAGCCTCTAATTTATTTATTTTTTTTGCATAAGTAACATCATCTTCATTTTGTTTCTCCAGCTTGATTGCTTTTCCTTTTTCAATATTGTTCAGTAAACTGGTAATCATTGATGATCCTATGACTGATAATTTTTTAGATAAAATATCAGTCGTATCTTCTCCAGAGATAGATACTTTTTCTTTCATTATCATAGGGCCCGCATCAAGCTTATTGACAATCTTCATGATTGTAATACCCGTTTCCTTATCTCCTGCCTCTATGGCTCTATGAATCGGTGCAGCTCCTCGCCATCTGGGTAACAGGGAAGCATGAATATTGTATATATGTCCATTATATGTATTTAAAATTTCGTCTGGAATAATTAAGCCATAAGCAACGACAATCAAAATATCTGCTTTTTTTGAAGTAATTTTATTTATAGCCTCCTTATTATTTCTTAAAACTTCAGGTTGATACACTGATATGTCAAGCTCAATTGATTTTTGCTTCACTGGGCTTTTTTTAACATTCATTCCCCTACCTGACTTTCTATCAGGTTGTGTCAAAACAAGTTTTATTTCATAACCAGCTAAATTGATTTTTTCTAACGCTGGTACGGCAAATTCTGGAGTTCCAGCAAAAATAATGCTTATTTTTTTTTTAATCATTTACTCATCTTATATAATTTTTTCTTAATTCTTCTTTTCTTTAAATTTGATAAGTAATCAACAAATACCTTTCCCTCCAGATGGTCCATTTCATGTTGAATACAAACAGCTAACAAGCCCTCGGCATCTAATTCGAATTTTTTAGCATTTTCGTCTAAAGCAGATACTTTTATCAATTCAGCCCTTTTTACTTTTTCAAAAATGTCAGGTACAGATAGGCAACCTTCCTGATTAATTTTCTCCCCCTTTTTTTTAAGGAGAACAGGGTTTATCAAGACTAATAAATCATTCTTATCCTCTGAAATATCGATGACTATAATTCTTTGATGAACATCTACTTGCGTTGCTGCTAAACCAATGCCTGGAGCTTCATACATAGTTTCAACCATATCAGAAATTAAAGTTTTTATTTCACTATCAACAACCTTTACTTCATTGGCTACCCTATATAGCCTTTGGTCAGGATATTTTAAAATATTTAGTATTGTCATCTTACAAATACTACTAAAAAAATATTTTGAATTAATTGCTTTGATTGCATATCTGATATTATAACAATATGAATTTAGATTCTTTAATCAAACTTTAAGGCTATTTAATAATGCTAGATTTACTCATTTATTTATTTGAAAATTATATAAGTACAAAACCTAAATTAAATATGAATGATATTACCCTTGAGCTCGAAGAGGCAGGTTTTAATAACAAAGACATTACATCCGCATTTGATTGGTTTGATCATTTAGAGAAAATAAGCAATTGCCCCAATTTAATTCACAAAAATAGCTTGAGAGTTTTATCAAGTAAAGAATATGATAAGATTTCAAGTGAAGCTTTTACTTTCCTTACATTTTTGCTTAATGCAAAAATTCTCAATTCAACAGAATTTGAGATAATTTTAGATCAAGTTATGATTTTAAATCAAAAATTTATCAATATTGATGAAATGAGATGGATTGTCATGATGACTTTGTGGAAAAGCGGTAAAGAAAATAGCTACCTATTTGTCGAAGATTCATTATTTCAAAACAAACGTACAGAACTTCATTAATTTCTAAGATATATTTTTAATTATCTTAGATAAAGTCTTTGAATAATTTAATGAATAAAAATGTATGCTTGGGACGCCATATTGAATCAATGTTTCAGATAATTCACTTATAAAATCTAC
>MDSY01050399.1_pt1 | contig 14941 bp, 14 predicted proteins | sample 811131 | NCBI WGS metagenome assembly MDSY01 (sample SAMN05326643, study PRJNA326480) | marine metagenome | isolation source: seawater | place: Atlantic Ocean: South West | collected 2010 | reverse complement strand
GATATATCTAGAGTATTTTTTTATTATCGAACTGCGGCAAGTAGTGGAGGCATGAGGCTGCTAGCAATTCCCACTCGCCCTCACGTCTCCACCGCCTCCAAGGCCGCTGCCAACGAGCTCACCTGACAATCCCCCCCTTGTCCTTGCTCGGCCGTCCCCCCAACCGTCGCGCCGCCCGCGTGAGTTCGATGGCCACTCTTGAGCGCACTGGCGTTCGGCTTTGTTTTGGTGCTCGTCGGCTTCTTCCATTCGGCGAGGGCCTTGTCGAGCCTCTTGAGGAAGAGCTCCACGTCCCCCTCCGTCGTCCCCAGCGCGCACGCCACAGTAAAGTAGGCGCTCGCGCACCCGTCCGCGTGCGCGCCATACGAGCGGAACTCGACGCCGCACACCACCTTGGGAGTCTCATCTGGGCTCACGGTGCGGAGCCCAGAGACGAGTCGGGTGAAGAGAGCGGCGCCGAGCGCGCTCGGTGCGCGCCCCCCATCCCGCGCCGTCAGAGTCACCGCCATCGAGATGCTATTGTGCGGCGTCTCGAGAAGACGTTCTCCATGTTTCAACGCGAGCTGGGAGACTCTCTCTCTCAATTGTGGGAAGATGGCAGTGCGCTGGGAGAGGAGTGCACTCCATCCGTCGGCGCCGAGGTGGAGGAGCGTACAGAAGAGGTCTAGGATCGGCGACACCGACGCGCGACCTGGGTACGTGCTCTTGAGCGCTCGCAGCAGAGCGTCGCCATGGCCGGAAGTGTCCGCGGTCGCGACGATCGCGCCGCCGACGGGCACGAGAAAGTTCTTATCCGTCGACTGTACGAAGGCGTCGAGGCGGCCGTGTCGAGAGGCGGCGGCGATCGCCTTGCAGCAGCTCGCGCACTGCACCCCGTACGCGTTGTTGGCCACATGCGCCACGCCCAGATCGGCACAGAGCCGGCCAATCTCGAGCAACCGATCAGGCACACGCGGCGCAAAGCAGGAGGTGGTCGAGAGGACGCAGAGGACCTTGTGTGACTTGAGTTTGCGGATGGAGGCCTCGACCGCCGGCACATCCGTCCGCAGCTCGTCACCCTCCAACACGTTCTCGATCGCAACCAGCTTGAGGCCAGCGGCTGCGACGGCTTTCGCGCAGCTCTTCTGGTCGATGCGCGGCCAGACGACGTGGGTGGCCTCGGGGCGGAGTTGTCGGAGGGCGAGGAGGGTGAGGGTGACGCTCATCCCAGTGGCGAGTGGAAGCACCAGCGACTCGCGCACCCCAGCGGTCCCGGCGCGCCGCAGCGCGTCCGTCGCGAGGAGATTCGTCAGCCGGTACATGAGCGAAGAGCCAGCAGCTTTGGGCTGGGGCTCGGCAATGTCTCCGGAGCGGCCGATGCCGTGGGCGAAGCCGTAGTGGCGCCGAGACACCAGTGGACAGATCACACGACCCTCACGCTCGCCCACGCCAGCGTTGTCGATGAAAGTATTCGAGTCCATCAGCGCGAGCTCGTGGAGCACGAGCTCGAGAGTCCCTTCGTCCCAGCCCTTGTCGGGGAGGCGTCGCTGGGAGAGGAGACTCTTCAGCTGCGCCTCTCGTGCGTGCCGCGCCTGCTCCCCTTGACGGATGTAGGAAGCTGGCACGAGGCCTTCGGCGAGCCTGAAGACGTCGCTGTTCATCGCAGAATGTCGCGAACCGAGTGTTACTGTAGGAACCCAGGAACCTACGAACTGACTCTTTAAGATGTTCGAACAAAACTCGACGCACGGATTGCCGACGATGGCCGACACCGAGCGGCAGGCTGCAGAGCTGATGGTGTTGCAGGCCATCTACTCGGAGGCTGGCGAGGTGGAGGTGGAACATTCCCAGGAGTGGACGGTCCGCATCGACGAGCGCTCCTCGCTGCGACTCCACCTCCCTCCAAACTATCCGTCTGCGGAGCCGCCGACGCCCGAGCTGCTGCTTGACTGGCACCTCGCAGACGCGAGCAGTGCTGCACTCATCGGCGAGCTGCTGGCACTCTACATCACTGGTGAGGAGGTCGTCCACACCTGGGTTGGGCACCTGCGCGCTGCGCTCCCAGCGCTTCGACCAGCTGATCTGGCTGCTCCGCCGCCGGCCGCATCCGCCGCATCCTCCGCCGCTCCGCGCCCACCGACGCCTCCTAGCCTTTACGGACGGCGTCTGATCTGGTTCCACCACATCAAGTCGCTCGAGAAGCGCAAGGCCATCCAAGCATACGCACGAAGTGCGCGGCTTGCAGGATTCTGTAAGCCGGGCTTTCCAGGCGTGCTCGCAGCGGAGGGCGACGAGGCCGCGGTGGAAGATTTCGTCAGACGTCTCCGAGCGCTGCGCTGGCAAGCGATGGACGTGCGCTTTTCGGAGAGCACAGCGGATCCATCCCCGAGGGGGCTCCCGCTCCCCTTTCGGGAGCTGGGCGAGGGCGCCATGGGAGAGGCAGCCGCGATCTGCACTGCCGCCAACCTTGAGGCAGTTTTCAAAGCCTCTATTCTTAAGGTGTGAGCGAGCGCCGGGGAAGGCGATCAGCCATATTCAATCAATGGGGAGTTCAGTTTCAGTGTTGTGAATGCGCGTCGAGACGCGTTGTATAACATCAGATATGTTCAGCGACGAGTGTAGTGTATTCACGTTTTCTAATTCCTAATTCTAAATTCTGTAATATTTATATAAATATAGGGTCCTGGTAGTTTTAGTTTTAGTCATATCGGAGATTGAGATTTTTCCTATTATAGTTTGTTTTACGACTTGAAAAATACCTTTACTAATTACTTAGATGGTCTTGATACTAATGTAGTCACATCAAATAGCGTGCGCGTCGCATGTGAACTTCAACTAGGTCCTACTATACGTTCGACCGTGGATCGTGTATCCTGGACTGGCGCCCTCGATCGAGGTTTGAGCGCGCCTAGTCGAGGCTGCGCGCCCACAGGCTGCACTCACCCTGCGACGGATTCCCGCAATCCGTGCACATCCCTCGAGCTCATGCCTCAGTCGCCTCAGTCGCCTCAGTCGCACTTGATGGCTTGGTAGATGCGCCTCACGAAGACGAGCGAGCTGAGGAATCCGACAGTGCCGAGCATGATGGCGGCAGCGTACGAGGCGACGAGCATGTATCCAAAGAAGAAGGATGTCTGCATGAAGCCGAACATGCCCGAGCGTCCAAAGTAGTAGAAGAAGCAGTAGGCGTAGACGAAGAGGCCGGTCGAGCCACCCGAAAGGAAGGAGCGCCACCACCAGCGGTGGTCCTCGATGGCGAGCTGGAAGTAGCTGAGCGCGATCGTGATGAAGGAGGTGACGATGAGGAGCATGAGGAAGGCGATGAAGAGGATCCCGTAGAGCGTGTAGAGCTTGTGTCCCCAGACACTCGCAAAGATGTAGTGCAGCTCAATGTAGATTGCGCTGAAGGGAAGGAAGCCCGCCATGAAGACCTGGCAGGGGCCCTGGCGGTACCAGGGCGCGGCGGGGATCTCCCGCGGCAGCTGGTTGGTGCCGCAGGGCGCTCCAAAGTCCTTGCCCTTTGCCATGTTACGCCCCATGATGCCTCCGATCACGTTGAGAGGCAGCGTGACGAGTGCCCAGATGACTGCAATCACGAGGATCGTCCCGAACGGGAGCGCCGCCTGCGAGTTGTAGGCGATGGCGACGGTGTTGAGGAAGCAGAACATGCAGAAGAGCGGCAGCGGGAAGAGCGTCGCGCTCAGGAGCAGGTTCCACGCCCACCGGCTCTCCTCGGAGCCGCGGAGCCGGCAGTAGAGGTGCGCGGAGATGAAGCCGGCGGTGCCCGCGGTGAGCGCGTAGAGGACGATGGCCGCGGTGTACATGGCGCCACGGTTGCCCGGGTAGAACATGTTCATCACCGCGAGCACGAGCATGAAGAAGGAGAGCGAGAGGAGCTGGACGCCCGTGCCCACGTAGGCGCAGAAGATGGATACGTTCGGCGGCAGGCGGAAGACGTCTCCGTGGACGAGCTTCCAGCCGGTCTCCTCCTCATCGTCCTCGAGGTCCTCGGCGCTGCGCGCGTACTTGCTCAGGTCGTTCTTGAGCACGCGCATCAGGATGATGGCGAGGAATGCCGTGAGGAGCAGGACGAGCACAAACGAGTTGATGATCGAGAGCCAGTGGATCTCGAACGATTGGGGCAAGAAGGAGTACTGCGCGTAGCGCATCATCCGACCGGCGAGCGTCACGTCCGTCTCCGTCCAACGCACAGAGTACGAGAGCTCCAGCTCGTGCGTCTTGCCGCTCACATCGACACGCTTGAGCGGGTCTGAAATTGCAGAGAGAGAAGAATCGGGTGATGTACAGAGGCGAAATCGGCTGGTGGTCATAGTGGGTGTGGCATAATGTGTGTGGCATAATGTGTGTGGCATGAGGGGCGTGGCATAATGGGTGTGGCATAATGGGTGTGGTATAAGGGGGAAACGTCAAGTCAGAGAATGCGTGTGAGAGAATGAGTGTGAGAGAATCCGCGTGAGAGAATGCGTGTGAGAGACATACCTGAGGTGACGTTGACTTCGATGATATGCGGACCGTTCCACGCGATCGAAAAGTCGAGATGGGTGAAGAGGGAGTAGCGCGCATCGTGCTCGGCGTCCTTCTTCCCGTGCTCTTTGCTCTTCGCCTCCCGCTCCAGCTCGCCAACATAGCCCCAGATGGGCAACTCGTCGAGCATCATCTCAAAGTAATAATCATCCGAAATGGCGCGCTTGAACGCCTCGCTCGAGTCTCTCTTCAGGTGGATGTTGCAGAGCGACTTCCAGCGCACGTCCTCTGCGGAGGGGGCGCACATAAAAAAAAAGTCGCTCAGTGGGGGTAGGCACGACTCAGCGGGAGTAGGCGGAACTCAGCGCGCGGGCTAGAAGAGCGGGTTGGATCTCAGCCTTGTCGACTCGGCGCGCGGACGCCACATGGCAAAGTCTCACGCAAACAGAGCGGCAAGGCAGAGCGGCAAGGCGGAGCGGCAGACAGAGCGGCAGGCAGAGCATCAGGCAGAGCAGCAGGCAGAGCGGCAATGCGCGCGGGCGACGGCAGCGCTCACGTCTGAAGCGAATATCGTAGAGCGTCTTGGTTGGGCGGTCGCCCTTGAGGAGCGGTCCCAGATCCTCCCGCTTCATCTGGAGCTGGTCAGGCGCGCAGTAAGGCAGCGAGTAGAAGGCGTACACCTCATTCGGGTTGGCGAAAGGGCCCACCTGGTGGAGCAGAGAGCAAGTGCACACACGTGAGGCGTGTGCTCTGGCCGGCTGGCGAGAGGCGGCAGGGAGCGGCGGCGGCAGGCACCTTGTTGGCGTACAAGACCACCTCGTCGCCCTCCTTGTACTCGCCGTTGCATTGCACTCTTGCGGCGAGCGCCAGGACGGCCGCTACCCTGAGCAGCATGCCGCGTTCAGAGCCGCGGGTTTCGTACACTCCTTGAATGCAGCTTGTTTAGGTTTTGTATGCTTATGGTGGCGTGAATTTCGCTCATGCAGGCGGACGGCTCGTTCGTGCGGCGAGACGAGCCGCACGCGACGATCCGCACGTTGCAGCAGCAGCGGCTGCCGCGCTCTGCCTCGCTCCACCTGCTCGACCAGCTCGCCCACGCCTTGTCCACCGCCGACGCCCTCGGACGCTTCTCGATCATCGGCTGCCTCGAACGAGACGCATCGGACCGGCGCGAGTGGTCTTACGAAGGCGCGTCCCGACGGCACGAGCAGATCATCCCCGGGTTGGCCCGTGCGCTCCAATCAGACGCCTCCGAGATCCGCATCGCCGCGCTCCGTGCCCTCCGCACCGTGCCGGAGCTTCTGGGTGTCTACCCGGCTGTTGTCGTCCGCATCGGCTCTAGCCTCGTCTCGGAGCACGGAGGGGAGGCGGCGGCGGCGGCGGCGGCGCTGGAGGAGGCGTGTGCTGTGAGATGTGTCATCTCGCGCCGCCTCCTCCACCATACTCTCCCGCACCTTCTCCGTGCGATCGAGGACACGCTGAGGATACGCGTAAGACGACCGCTCGGTGGTAGCAATACTACAGGGCCTTCTACTACAGGGCCTTCTACTACAGGGCCTTCTACTACAGGGCCTTCTACTTCAGGGCCTTCTACTTCAGGGCCTTCTACTTCAGGGCCTTCTACTTCAGGGCCTTCCACCACAGGGCCTTCCACCACAAGGCCTTCCACCACAGGGCCTTCTACTACAGTGCCTTCCACTAGAGGGATGTCTACTAGAGGGATGTCTACCCCCCTGGATGAGGAGGCGGCACCCTCCTCTCCCCACTTTGAGCCGCGAGCGCTCGCTATGCTCGTGCGTCGCATCCTCTTGCTCCGCCACGTGGTGACTTTCCCACAGCACACACGCATTCTTTTCCCCACGTGTCACACACCCCACTCACCCCCCACTCGTCACATAAAAAAAAAGAGTGGGCACACGACTTGGCACACACGCCCCATCATGTCCTTTGTCTATAGGTTCATTCAGCCGAAGCAGCCTCCGACGTGTTCGGAGTGAGCGCGGCCGCGTGCCGTGAGATCCTCAGCGTGCTTGGAGCGGCTGCGAGTCCCATTGAGCATTATTATAATTATAATAATGTTGAGCATGCGCGCGCGTGCTGCGCGTGCGCCCTCTTGCGCGCATCCGCCACAGTCGCGAGGTCACGCGTACATCTCTGGCACGCGCGTGATGCGCTTCTGCGAGACGCCCTCTCCTTATCTACTGGCTTCGGAGGGGGCGCGGCCGGGGGCGGGTCAGCCGGGGGCGGGTCGGCCGGGGCGGGGTCGGCCGGGGAGGAGTCAGCCGGGAGAGGCTCAGCCGGGGGCGCCTCAGAGCGGGGGAGCTCAGCCGGGTGGAGCTCAGCCGGTGCGCTTCACGCTCCAATGGGCGCACCACTGAGGCGTGTCCAGCTTGAAACGCTCCGCCACCTCTCAGCGACGGCGCCACTTTTGGATGCGGAGGTCGCCGCAGCGCTCTCTCCGTGCTTGCGTCGTCTATGCACCTCGCTTTCAGATACAATCTCAGGTCCAATCTCAGGTTCAGTGCCGAGCTCAATGTGGAGAGCAGATGTGAACAAAAGAAGAAGAACCGACGATGCCTTGCGCGGCTCCAACGCAGACAATGCCATGCGCACCTCCAACGCAGACGATGCCTTGCGCGTCTCCGTCACTCGCGCGCTCGTGTGTACCTTCTCGCAGATCCTCCGCCGGCGACCGCTCAGCGCAGCGCTCGAGGAGGAGACCAAGGCGCACGCGGTTCGCTTCCTCGAGGCCTCGTTCGAGAGTGAAGAGGGAGCGTACGCGCGACGCATCACCTCCGTCCTCTGCTTACTCGCCGAGGCGGATGAGCAGCCGCGTCACATCGAGCAAGCTGCCAAACCAACCGAGCGCGGCAAACCCCCTGGGGGTGCTCAATCGCCTCCAGAGCTCAGCAGTGATTCACGCGGTGAGTCAAGCGGCGAGTCGCCTACAGAGCCAAGCGGTGCGTTTGCCTTCTCAGCGCTCCGGCGTCTCGCTCGCAACTCGGCTCGTGTTGCGGCGGCGCAGGCCTTCGCTCTCGCCGCATGTTGCCGTGGCACCGCCGCTCTGGAGGCGGAGGCCGTGCCTCTGATCGAGCGACTCGAAGCACTCGCGCACGGCGCACCGGCAGACGATGGTGGTGGAGCAGCCGCAGCAAACGATGCGGGCGGAGCAGCCGCAGCAAACGATGCGGGCGGAGGGCGCGGGGAAGCCGCACGGATCGGTCAGATGCTCGCGGCGATTCTGAGGCGGGCACCGGTGATGGAGGTGCACATGGAACGCATCGGCCGCGCCACGCAACGCGCCGCGCACCATGATCATCCCTCCGTGCTCACGCCGCTCTTGAGGGCGTGCTGGGCGGCGCGCTGGGCGGTTCGGTTGGGGGAGGGGGCGTTCTCGGGGAGATTCTCTGCCATCCAAGGTAGAAGAGCACGCGGGGAGGGGTGGGGTGGGGCGACTACGATTGCCCTCGAGGGTCTCGTCTCGATGCGACGCTCGATGAGGCTCGGCAGCTCGGTGGCGTACAATCTCGCGTGCGAGGCAATGCAAGCGGGCGAGCCGCGGTGTGCGTACGCGCTGCTTGAAGGCCTCGAAGGCGGCAGCGCTCTCTCTCCACAGGCACGTGTCTACGAACTCTCACTCGGCGATTCTGCCATCTCTCCGACCGCCGCAGTCGATCCATCTCTCCCAACCCCATACTTGCACCCCATACTTGCCATACTTGCACCCCATACTTGCCAAATCTCCGACCTCATCTTTTCCCCCGCTTTCCCCCCCCTGTCCCCCATCTCTCCGACACGCACATTCCGCATCTTCTCTACGCGCACATGTGTCAGACCTCCCATTCCCAATCTTGCGCACAGAACTCGCACTGGATCTTGGGGCTCCTCGAGCTCTCTCGTGCAGAAGCGTGCCTCTGTGATTGTGACGCCGGCTCTCTACGCGACGCTCTCAACGCCCTCTCTCACGCACGCGCTTCTTGCTTGAAGGCGACGATGCACCTTCGTGCGACTGCCGCGCACGCCGCCGCCGCCGCCCAAACCGCCGCCGCCGCCATCCGACCACGCCCCACACACTCAGAAAGCCCCCCACCAGTCGCGGCACCTTGGCTCCGATTCCAGGTATTTGTTTTCGCCCACCCACCCATTTCTCCCATATGTCGCACCCCACTTTTCCCATATCTCACCTTTTATTCCGACCTGAACCTTGGCTCCGATTCCAGCTCGAGCTCGTGCGGCTACGCGGCGAACAGCTCGAGCAGCTCGCAGGCAAGTGACACTCGCATGCTTTGAAATCTGCCACACTTTCCCATGCTTGCAATCTGCCATCCTTCCCATGCTTCCGATTTGCCAGCACTTCCCATGCTTCTACTCTGCCACCCTTCGCATTCTTCCAATTTGCCAACACTCACATGCGATAGATTTCCCACTTTTGACCAAGCAGGGGCGCTCGGGCATTGCGCGAGAGATGGTGCGCCCGCCGATGGTGCGCCGCAGCTCTCGACGCAAGAGCTCTCCTCGGAGCTCTGTGCGCGGCGCGACCGCTTCGTAGCGATCGGCGCCGAGTGCAGGGCTGCGCGTCGCTGGCTGCCTCCATCCAGTCACTCGGGGGAGGCAGCGGTGGGGGGGAGGGGGGGGAGGGGGCTGCTTGGATTCTCATATGAGCTCGAGTGGCCGTTCAGATCGATTGCAGAAGCGCTTGGGGAGGTGCCTCCCTCTCACTCGCCCATTCTTCCCCATATGCCACGCCCGATTCTTCCTATAAGAATCATATATCGGCATTCGTTGGTTTTTGAGCAGGGAGCGCACTGCAAAAGGGCTTCGAAGGGATGCGACGCCACCGAGGGGCCCTCGCACACCCCCCTTGGGCACAGCTTGCTCGCCTCGTGCTTCACCCCTCTCCATTACCCGAGCGCCTTTTTCGAGATCGGCGACTCACAGCCGACGCTTTCGCTCTCCGTCGCGGCTCTCAGCGGCGATTCGATGAGCGAGCTCTCGCTGTGGAGGCCTCCGCCGGCACTCGGCTGGCCGGCCAAGGCCCTCGAGAGGGCGCCGCAGATTGCAGCCAAGGCGGCATTAGTACTCCTGCTCCGCGGGCGCATATACCACCAGAGGCGGGATCTCAAATCTGCACGTATTTATGTGGAGCGGAAGCCGTTAGAAGTGCGTGGGGGCCGAGCTCTTGTGGCGGGTGGTGGGAAAGGAGAGGTGTTCGTGTGGGCGCGACTCCTGAACCGACGCCACTTCTGCCAACAAGTCGTCCTGAGGTTCCCCAAAACGGCACATCCGGTGCATTATGCGGTCGTACTGCGAGGCGTCATGCTCAACTGGAGCGGCGAGCCGTGTGGAGAGGAGACTAGGGCGGCATTTGTGATACGCGCAGGGGGTGGAGCTCCCACCAGGGTTGTGTGAGTTTGGTACCCACACGAGTTACGTGACGACATACTCTGCATTTACCCTAAATCATTAAACACATAGATATACCCTTTAGGCTTTACTCAATACTTAATATAAATATACTTATACTAATACTAATGCGTGTACCCATCCGGTCTGCTCTCTTCCATCTTTTCATATATCCAAGTACGTTAGACCTAAACGTATAGTATATACTAGTCGTTTTTTTTAGGTGCATCTTATCTTATTAGCATTATGAAAAGAGCGCGCAAATAATAGAAATACGCATATTATATTTAATATTACATGCTGGTGCGCGCACGATGACATTGCACATTCACATTGACTCGATATTGCTGCACTTGCGCGCACCCCCAAAATGAACAAACTCCCGTGAGTCAAGGTCGAGCATCGAGCTGCGTCACTGCAAAACATCATAAGCTCGGAGCCCAAGCCGCTCCCCGCCGCTCTTTACTCCTCATACAGTGGCGCCCACACAGCACACTCCTGTTGTCGCCATCCGCTTTCGACTTGGAAGGGGAGCGGGGCCCTCAAGCGCAAGCTATAGAGCGTCGCCTTCTCGGAAGCGTTCACACGCGGCCACTCGACGTGCCGCTCATCCGTGCCGAGGCTGCCGAGGCTGGGGACGCCGCTTCTGGCAAAAGCCGTCCAGAGCTTTCCAACCGCCCGACTCAACGAGTGGTCGCCATCGGTCGAGAGGCAGTTCGAGTCGTCGCGTCCCCAAACGTACGGGATCTCCGCCTCGTGGAAGACCCCCCAGCTCTCGGGCACCCGTCCCGGTGAGCAGCGCTCGTCGAAACGGTAATGGTAGACGTAAGTGTACTGCGCCGCCGCGCGCGCCGCTGCCATCGTCACACAGGTGAATCTACCGTCGCCGAGCGCGGCGGCCCAATGCGGCCTGCAGTCGCTTGTGGCATCGTCGGGCGGCGGGTAGAGGTTCGTCACATGAGCGGCCGCCTCGACCGCTCCAAAGGCCGGATAGGTTTCCGCCATGCCACTTAGATAGCTCTTGATCTCCCTGGGCAGATCTGTTGAGAGCATTCGATCAAAATATTCCAAATAAGCGAAAGAAGTGCCCTCGTTACTATTGGTGCCCATGACAATCGGCACCCTGTGGAACTTTCCAGCTTGAAGCAATCTCAGCGGCTGGTCCGCAAGCAGCTCGCCATCGACCACCGGCTGCCACGCGCCCGCAAAGCCGGCGGGCATCAACGCCCACGCGCCAGTCCAGCTCGCGAGCGGCGCCGCGCGGAGGCAGCGAGCATCGCAGCTGGCGTCGGCGGTGGAGGCGCAGCCGGCCTTGGCGCAGAACGATCTCGAGAGCGCGAGAGCCGATCGCAGCGGCCGAGCGTCACAATGTCCCGACTCGAGCAGCGCTCCAGCGAATAGGCCCCGAGAGCTCGGTACGACGAGATGGGTGCAGACTGAAACGGCGCCGGCGCTCTGACCAAAGAGAAGGACTCGCGAGGCGTCTCCACCGAAGGCGCCAATATGATCTCGAACCCATCTCAGCGCCATCTGCTGGTCGAGAATCCCGAGCGATTGTAGACCCCCTGAATTAATTAGACCCCCTGAATTCATGGGAGAGTCTCGAAGCGCGAGGAAGCCGTAGGGTCCTAATCGGTAATTAATCGTGACGACGAGTACCTTATGGCGAGCGGCGAGGAAGCTGCCGTTATATCTCGGGTCCGAGGACCCGCCGTACACGAATGAGCCGCCGTGCACGTAGACTAGCACCGGCAGCCGCTCGGCCGACGTGGCGAGTGACTCGCGGCGGGGGGTGTAAATATTGAGCGTCCCGCAGTCTTCACTCATCAGCTTGAAGGCGGGCTGAGTGCGTGAGGAGAGCTGACGGCAGGCGGGGCCGAATGCTCCCGCCCAACGATGCCCAGAGTCGAAGGACGCAGACCACGGCTGCGGAGGCTCCAGACGTTTAAAAGGCGACGCATAAGGAATGCCGAGGAATTCAACGTGGTTCTCGAGGACTGAGCCGGAGAGTGTTCCAAAAGGGAGGAGAGCGGAACCCTCCGCGGGTGTCTCTGCATCGAACGCCGCTGCTGCTACCTTCAGCGGCCCGAATTGCGATGCGGGCACATCGGGCGAGCTCGGCGTTGTGACGCACAGAGCCCGCCAGAGGGCGCAGCCGCAAGAGGCGAGAGAGAGGAGTGAGCAGGCGGCCGTGAGGGTGCTGCTTCGCCCTCCAACCCGCCATCGACCCGCACTTCCACCCGGCTGAAACCTTGGACGGTCTACATACTCATCATACTCATACTGGCCACCGAGTCTTGCTCGGTCGTCACGCATCCGTGGTCGGCCGTTATGTAGAGCCTTTCCTTCCTCAGTCTTAAGTCTTACCGAAACTCAAAAGCGAGCGCGCCATGTTCGGCTGGGGCAGCGGCAGCAGCTCGAAGGGCGTGGTGCGCAGCGCGCAGCCTTCGGCCGGAGAGAACTCTGCGCACTCGTCCAGCACGGCGCACGCATGCGTCGCAGCACGCGTGCACACTGCTCGTGTGTGCGCCCGACACTTGATCAACACTCCCACCATTCTTTTGCACAGGAGAAGCAGATGTTCAACCTGAAGTTCTCGTCGAAGCAGTTCGACGGGATGGCACGCAAGAGCTCGAAGCAGGAGCAAGCCGAGCTCCTCAAGGTCAAGAAGATGATCCAGAAAGGAGACCTCGAATCCGCTCGGATCTACGCGCAAAACGCCATCCGCATCAAGAACACCACAAACGGCTACCTCCGTATGGCGAGTCGTCTTGATGGCGTCGCCTCCCGGCTGGAGTCGGCGCTCAAGATGCAGCAGGTGAGCAAGCAGATGGGCGCAGCGACCAAGGGGATGGATAAGGTGCTCGCCACGATGAATCTTGAGCAGATTGGTAAAGTGATGGAGAAGTTCGAGGCCTCGTTTGATAATATGGAGATTGTCTCCTCGACTGTTGAGGGCGCTATGGCAAGCTCAGTCGCGGCATCAACGCCGGATGACCAGGTGCACGAGTTGCTACAGAAGGTGAGCGAGGAGCATGGGCTTGAGTTCAAGGCCAAGGCTGCCGCCGCGAGCTCCGCCCCCATCGCAGAGGCCGTGCCGCAGGGGGGGGTCGCAGAGGCCGAGTCGCTCGAGCAACGGCTCGCAGCGCTGCGCGATTGAGTCAATGTGACGAATGTGTGTATATATCAGTGTATAATATATAGAAAAACATACGTAGAAATGATCCAAGATTGAGATGGTGTCGTGCAAATAATATCTAAATATTTATTATTTATTATAATTATAATATATTTTAATTTTAAATCATTATATGATAATCGTGATTATGATTATCGATGATCGATTATGATATATAGATATATCGATTATGATAATGATTTTTTGGAGTATCTTATTATTATTATCATTATCAAATCCGATTATGAATATATAGGAACCTAGGAACCTAATATATAATATGTTATATTATATTAATATTTATTTATAATTTAAATTTATTTATTTAATTTATTTGATAATTTTCTCTTTCTGAGCCCGTTTTCAATTCTAATTCTTAGAAACGAAGTGCACAACACAGACTTAGACTAGTACCACACATGTACTGGCATTACGACTGATCCTGACCCAGCTGTCGAGCTGCTAGAAATTGGCTAATGACGTACGATCGACGTCATGTTTGAAGTAATTCCTCTAGTAGCCCGAGACGTGAGAGAGATGGATACATGTCATATACGATGACCAAGATGTGCACAGACGCGCACGTGGAAGGATGGCGTATGCTCACTGTTTCCGGCACGCAGACGCCGCCCGATGCACACATCAAGAGCACACCCAACTTAGCCGAGCTGGCCGACATCTGCCGCGCCTTGGCTGCTGGTGACATTGAACAAGAGCTGCGTGAGCCATCGCTTGGTGGCCACATCATCCTTGAGGCAAGCGCTAAAGGTGGCGTCGCGGAGCACATCGGGCAAGCACTGGCGGAGCGCCTCTCTCGCGCGCGGGTTGTCTGACATACGCAAGTAGCACCGCACAATGTGCTTGAGCAGCCGTGCGGACGGCTGCTCAATCAGAGTATCGACGAGATTGCCCAGCACAGTACTCACAGCGTAGAAGCGCTCGGCGGTGGCGCAGATGTATGCGAGGCCGGTCTCGTCGAGGAGGATCTTCTGTACAATGAAGGTGGCCACCGTCTTTGAGAGCTCGCTCCCCGTCTCCATGATGCGCAAGCAGAGCGGGATGATCTCAGTCGACAGGAGAAAGTTGATCACGTCGGCGTCGTCAACCTTGACGAGCGCGCCGATGACGCCGAGGCTGGTGAGGCGGAGGTACTCGAAGGGGCGGGTCTTGGAGACCGTGTTGAGGAATGGATACAGAAAGAGCGGGATGTGCGCGTTGAGGAAGAGCGTCCGAGTCTCAGGATGAGATGCTACGCACTGCAGGAGCGCCAGCGCATTGCAGACGCGGTTCGACGCCTGCGCCGTGAGCGATGGAGGGGAGAGTAGCGGGTAGATGGCGACGATCTCTTGCAGCAGCGCAGAGATTGTCCCAAACGAGTGCCAGAGTATCGGCGCTAGGTCCACAAAGGTCTCTCGTCTCTTGCTGAGCTCCAGCAGCGCAGACTCGCGCTGGTCCGGGTTGGTCAGCTCAAGCACGAGCATGAAGATCTTCTCGGCCTCATCCTGACCACCAACCGCCTCGGTGTGCTGCTGCTGCACATTCTGGAACATGATCACCCACCGCCTGCTCTGCGAGCCAGAGAGCGCCTGGCAGCGAGCGTCAAAGCGGGGGGCACTTCAGGTATAGGAGAAGCCCCCCATGTATTAAGAAAAAACACGGCGTTATGGTTATCGGGTTAGCACTTATTGGGGGTGTTGTGCTGGCTGTGCACACAGGGTAAAGGAGACCAACCGCATGTGTGAGCAATATTTTTAAAAGAAGGTGTTACTGGAGTGAACCGAAAAGACAGAAAGACACGGAAAACGACACAGAGAAAGACACAGAGCAGCCAAAGAGCAGCAGCGCGAGCGAACTAGTACCTATCCTGGCCCCTCGGCGGGCCTCCAAGGATGGGTG
>MDSY01096460.1_pt1 | contig 14956 bp, 22 predicted proteins | sample 811131 | NCBI WGS metagenome assembly MDSY01 (sample SAMN05326643, study PRJNA326480) | marine metagenome | isolation source: seawater | place: Atlantic Ocean: South West | collected 2010 | reverse complement strand
TAATACAACGGGAGTACAGAACGTAGCATTAGGTAAGGGTTCTTTAAGTTTAAATACAACTGGTGGATATAACGTATCTGTTGGTGAAAATTCCATGCGTGATAATACGACAGGAACGTATAACACAGTAGTTGGTCAAGATGCTTTAAGAGCAAATACGACATCTGGAAGTCATACAGCAATTGGGCATTCAGCTTTAGGTTTAAATACAACTGGTGTAAATAGTGTTGCTGTAGGTTCAACAGCTTTAAGTGTTAATACAAGTGGTGATAGGCATGTTGCAGTTGGAATAGGTGCTTTAAGTTCTAATACTACAGGAATAAGAAATACAGCTTTAGGGGGTAGTTCAGGAGCACTAAATACTACTGGTAATTATTTAGTTGCTGTTGGTTTTGAATCTTTAAAAGCAAATACAACAGGAGTAAGAAATGTAGCTATTGGTTCTTATGCATTATTAGGAAATACAACCGCTAGCAGTAACTGTGCTGTTGGTTTTGAAGCATTAAAGACAACTACAACTGGAACTGAAAATGTCTCTGTAGGTTCTTACTCAATGTTGGATAACACCACAGGAGGACAAAACACAGCCTTAGGTGAAAGTGCATTAGCAAATAACACTACGGCAAGCAATAATACTGCTATAGGAAAAAATGCTTTATTACAGAACACAACTGGTGATGTTAATACTGCTGTTGGTTCATATGCATTAGATGCAAATACAACTGGATATAATAATACTGCTGTTGGTAATCATGCTTTAGGAGATGGTACTAATGTAGATTATGTTGTTGCTATTGGTTTTAATGCATTAAAAGCAAATCAAGCTGATTACAATACTGCTGTAGGTAGTGAAGCATTAGAAGCTAATACAACAGGTACTGCTAATATTGCTATAGGATTTAGAACGTTAGAAGCAAATACAACAGGTGCTAACAACACTGCTGTTGGTTATGCTGCAGCACAAAGTATTACTACAGGAAATAATAATGTTGCTATTGGAAGAGCTGCTTTAACTGCAAATACAACTGGAATAGATAATACTGCTGTAGGTTCTGAAACTTTAGATGCTACTACAACAGGAGGTAATAATACTGCTGTTGGTCGTATTGCATTAACTACTAATACAACTGGAGCTGGTAATACAGCTATTGGATCTCAATCAATGAGATATTGTACTACTGGTATGTACAATACTGCTGTTGGTTATGTTGCAGGACAAGATATAACTACTGGAGAGTACAATACAACTCTTGGATTTTATGCAGGAAAAGATATAACAACAGGTGATCGTAATGTTGCTTTAGGTAGTGATGCTTTAAGAACACTTTCAACAGCAGATGATAATACTGCTGTAGGTACCAATGCTGGATATTATATGACTACAGGAAGTGATAATGTTGCTGTTGGAAAAAGTGCTTTAGAAGATAATACGACAGCTAATTATAATGTAGCTATAGGTTCAAATGCAGGAAATAATATAACAACAGGAACTGAAAATACTGTTATTGGTGCATTAGCTCTACAGGCTGCAACAACTGATCAAGGTATTGTAGCAATTGGTAAAGGTTCAATGCAAAACTCTACTGCAAGTTATAACACTGCAATAGGAGTAAGTAGTTTAGCTAACACAACAGGTAGCCATAACGTAGCTATTGGTAGAAATACAATGGGAGGAGCAGGTGGCACAAATTTCTGTACTGCTGTTGGTGATTATGTTTTAGATGCTACTAGTACAGGAGATTACAATACTGGTCTTGGTTATGCAGCTTTAACAACAAATACTTCTGGTTCAAATAATACTGCTATTGGTTACAAAGCATTAGAAGCAAACACAACTGCAAATGCTAATGTAGCTTGTGGTAGACAAGCTTTACTGGCTTGTACAACAGGTGTAACTAATACAGCAATTGGCTATGATAGTGGACTAACAGTTACAACAGGTGAGAACAATGCATTCTATGGATATGCAGCTGGTAAAACTACATCTCCTGGTGGCGGTATAACTACTGAAGATAATAGAATTGTTATGGGAAATAATAGTGTTACTGATGCTTATATTAAAGTGGCATGGAATGTCACCTCTGATGAAAGAGATAAAACTGATATAACTGATTTCATACCTGGTTTATCTTGGATTAATAAATTACGTCCAATTACTTACAGATGGGATGAAAGAAGTAATTACAGTGATGATTTGAGTGTCAAACCTGATGGAACACACAAAAAAAATAGGTTAAATCTTGGATTCTTAGCACAGGAAGAATTAGAAATTGAAAAAGAACATGGCTATGGAAATAGTGAAGATGATATGTTAATTACTTCCATAAGTGGAGATGGTAAGCAGTATTCCATGAAGTATGAAAGATTAGTTCCTATACTTGTTAATGCAATAAAAGAACTATCAGCAGAAGTTCAAGCTCTTAAGGCCGCTTAGAACGTTTTCTTTCGAAGTGCAAATCAATTCTTAACTTTCCATAGTAAAGAATTCCAAGCCAAACAGAAAACATAACTCCGTCAAACCAACTTAGACTATGCCAAGCTTCTACTGCACCATCCATGATTCATTTGTTTTTAGCTAAGTCCATCATCTCACATGGACATATGCAACCTTTACCACCACAAGGTCAGCTCGTTGTTCTTATATGTGCAATTCTTTTTTCTTTAGTTGGATATGGAATCTATTTAACCTTTGGTCCTGGAAAGGATGAATTAAAAGATGCTATTGATGAACATGCAAAGATGCATGAACTAGGTATTGCACATGGACATACACCATCAAATAAAGAAGATATGGAAATATATTTTGATGCCTTTCGTAATGCTTCTGATCATCATAAAGAAGTAATGGAAGAACTAAACTCAAATGATAAATAATGCTATCGTAAAGTTATTCTTAATCTGTTAAATGGAACCAGTTCCTATCCCACGTTTGACGTTGAAATTTTCAATTGAATTAGATGTAGATTACGATCCTTTCAAAGGTAAAACTAAAGAACAGTTTCGTAAGTATATTCAAAATGAATTACATGATGTTATTTATGATATAAATCCTGTAAAAAACGCTTATACTATCTTCGTATCTATGGAAGAAAATGGCGAATCACACCCAGAGCCTTGATTGGAAATTTTGGTTAGAAGAGAATAATCGTAGAGTTATTTTCCAGAATCATATGTATTGCTGTGCAGGTCGAGATAATCCTGAACATCCTATGCATGGATTTTTTACTGGTTTATGGCAAGACTTTTGTTTAAACGAAGCTGGTTTTGCACAACGTAACATGTGGTTTGATCGCATGCAATTTGTTCAAGATGTAGCAGATGGAAAAGTTAAACTAGAAGAACAAGAACCAAACTAAAATGACATTTGCTAATTTCGAAAACATGCCTGTTGCTCCTACTCCAGAGCCAGCACCTCAAATACTAGATACTTCTATGATGAATGTTGGAGTTCCTCCTGAACTAAACCAAACTTTTCCTCAACCAGAAGAAGATAAACAATTGAAAAAGGAAGAAGATGATAAGAAAAGAATGGATACTTTTATTAAAACATTAATAGGAATGACTTGTTCTTTGCATGAACTTCAAACTCAATCTCATTTAATCCATTTTAATTATGAAGCTGAGAACTTTTTAGCTGTTCATGAATTTTTAAAAACACAATATGAAGCTCATCAGGAACAATTTGATAAGTTAGGAGAATTTATTAGATCGATGGACTTCTTATTACCTATGTGTCGTAAGGGATTATTACAGTCATCAAATAAATTCGAACATGTAACAACATACGAACCAAAAAGTATGTTAATGACTTACTACAAAAACCTAGAAAACTTAGCTTCTCAATGTAAAAAAGCCCAAGTTGCAGCGCGTAAAAATAAAGTTATTGATGTTGAAAATTATCTTGGAGAATTATGTGGTGACTTATTTAAAGCAGCTTGGATGATTAAAGCTACATTAAGAAACTAATGACAATAAGACATCAAATTAAATCTCGTTGGTACTACATCTTTTGGGGATTAATGGCAGCTAGTGTCGTTGGTGGTCAAGTTTATATAGCTACTGGATATCATGCTATGAGTAAAACTATACTCTTTTGCGATAGGTTTCAACCGTTGATCCACAATTTTGACAATCTAAAAGAGTAACTTTGTCGTAACTAGGATTAGAATTAGCTTCACTAATATCTAATTCAGATTCACTTTCAAAAGTTAATTCTGTTGAACAGTAATAGCAGTTCATGGGATTAAGAAGAATGGTGTTCTATTCTATGGCAATTGCTACATAATGGAATACATTTATCAATTTCTTGTTGAATACGTTTCCAAGAGTAACCTCTATATACCATATTAGAGATAGCAAATTCTTTATCTCTAATATGATGAAAATCTATTACTCTATGATCTTGTATTCCACATTCTTTGCACCTAATTGTTTTCTTATATTCAACTAGTTTCTTTTGATTTTTCCTTATCCGCTTCTTATCATCAGCCCACGACATCTTAATCTAGTTCCCTCCAGATCCAACCCATTTGGTAATCATTTATATAAGGTTCTATATCTAAAGCAGTCATTAACTCATTAATAAGTCTGCCTTTTCCTATCCTTAATGGGATTACATTTGTTTGTGGGCTAGGCATATTGTCATCTACAACTATTAGAGTACCTGGTTTAATAGCATTCTTTGCAGCAAATAACTCTTTCAAATGATGACTAGCAGCTTCCCAATCATTTGACCAATCCTCAATGTTATATGAATCTAAATACAATAGATCAATTTTCCCATCTAAAGTAGATAGAAACTCAATCGAATCTTGATTATTTACTTCTGCATGAAAAGTATTTTTACTTGCAAGCTCGCATGCCTTAGGGTCAATATCAACTGATAAAAGGGTTCCTCCATAAATTTCTATAAACTCATCAAACAAAAGTGTTGAGCATCCATCACCTTCGTAGTTATCAACTTCTCTATAACATCCTGTCTCTACAATGATGGGATCTTTTTTAGTCCTTAAGTAATCAAAAATCTTAGTAAAACCTTCTTCTCTACTTGTCTTAGTTATAGGTTCATTTAAACGTTTTTTAATCTTAGAGAAATATGCGTCCCATAATTTATCGTTTGTCTTCTTAGTTCTTCTTTTTTTAGTAGTTTCTGGCATTCCAAATTTTATAACATAAACCTAATGTACTAAATAATATGAGCATTTTCAAAAAAATCTGATAAATTATAATTAATAAATTAAGTTTTAATGCTAAATAATACATTGGAAACTAAATCTATAAAAGAAATTAATAAAAATCCTTGTCGAATAACTCTTAACGGTAGGCGACATTACACTACACCACTAGCGTCTGGTCCAGCTCCTTCAGTAACAACCATAATTTCTGAAACTGCTTCTGAACAAAATAAAAAAAAGCTAGAGATGTGGTCTAAAGCAAATCCAGGTGTAAAAGAAAAAGCTGCTGAACGTGGTACAGCTGTTCATTATGGAATGGAACAGTATTTAAAAGGAGATAAGAAACCAAAAATACCAGAAGAATATGATAATTATTGGTCAGGAATGCCTCCAATACTTGACCAGTTTTCTGAAGTACTTTGGGCTGAATCTCCTATCTTAGATGAGTACAAATTTACTGTAGGTTCTGATGATATAGCTCGTGTCTGGGGCTGCGATGAAGAAGGTAGAGCTTGGGCTGGTGCTCCAGATATTATTGGAGTTGCTAATAATAAACTTACACTTGCTGATTTAAAAACAAGTGTCAAACCTTACAGTAGAAAGTGGCCTTCTCATTTAGAAAAAGGATCAAAAGAATGGAGAGATCTGTTAGGTGGTTACATGAAATTTAAAAAATGCTGTAAACAATTAGCAGCTTATGAGATAGCTATAGAACAGACTTTAGGTTTAAAAGTACAACAAGCAGCTATCCTAGTATCTACTCCAGAACGTACACAAATATTTAAAATATCAAAAAATTATTTAAATTGTTTTAAGAAAGATTGGTACAAAATAGTTAAAGAATACTATAAACAAATAGAAGAACTAGATGAGCACAACTCTAATCTTATATAGTCTCTTATCTAAAGTGATTAAGAATTTATGTTATCTAATTTAGGGTATTGTATTGATGAATTGTGGGGTATAGGATAATAAAACACGTTAAATACACCTCTCCATGGAAATTAAAGTTTCCGTTGGTGAGTGGATGAATAGCCTTCAAGACCGCATGAAAAGTGCGGTTGAAGGGGATTGTTTTCATTTACCAACTCGAATGCACCTTCATGCTTTTAAAGTATTGCAGCAAGAAAATTTCCCTGATAAACATTTTAAAATAGTAATAGGAAGCGAACTTATAGAATGAAAGATTCAAAACTAAGTCTTAGACCTGGGGAAATTCGTATTGACTATATCCCTATGGATTGGCCTCTTACACCGCTTGGAGGTAGTAAAGACCCATACGTATCAGGGTGGCAAAACAAACCCTTTGGACGACATGAAATAGATCGAGAGCTAGCTTCTGGAGATTGCAAAGCAGTGGGTTTATTATCTGGACCCGTATATAATCATCCATTCGGATTGGTCTGGATAGATGTTGATGGTGCATCTGTTTATAAAACAGTAGAACAAATTTCTGGTCTTGCTTCCAATGAAGCTCTCCCAAGTACGCTAACTATACTAAGTGGAAAGCCAGGTCGTGAGAAAAAGTTATATAGATTAAACAGAGATAAACACAAACACTTTATCCGTAATAAATATACATGGCATGCAGAAGGACCAAATGAAAAACTAGAAATCTTATGGTCAAAACATCAAGGAGTTTTAATGGGTCTTCATCCTGAAACGGATGGTTACTTCACATCTCCTGACCAAGGATTTGAATACGTAGAGAAACTCCCTGAACTTCCAGATTGGATATTAAATGGAATTATTAATAAAAATGTAAAACAAGGAGTTCCGGTTAGCCAAACAACTAGAGTTGTAGGTCCCGGCTTTGCTATCAATGCTCGTGTAGATCTCGCAAGAGATATGCAACTTGCAACAGAAGCTATGTGGGCACTGCCTTTAGAAGCAGTTGACGATCATGACATCTGGATAGCTATTGGGCAGTCTTTACATTCTCTCGATGATTCTTTATTGGATGATTGGGATGAATGGTCTAGACAATCAGGTAAATACAGAAAAGGAGAATGCAAAAAAAGATGGCGAAGCTTTGATAAAGGAGGTGCTCGTACTCTTGGATCTTTATTCCACCATGCAAAAGAGAACGGTTGGAAACCTTCTGAAGATTACAAAGCAATGGGAGTTGATGACTTAACTCTCGAAAATGCAATTAAGGAACTTGAACAAGCTGAAAAAGAAATGGCAATTACTAAACCCCCACTCAAACGCAACCCACCCATGTCTCGTCCTACACCTTCTGCCGCAAGGGAACAAAAGCCCAGGAATCCATCCTCTGATGTAGTAGCAAACGTTCTACTACAGACATATAAAGGTAATGCTAGGTATAGTCAAACTCAAAATTGTTTTTTCATCTACGAGTATAAAAATAAAGGTCTTTGGTCTAACCTTTCTGAGACTGAAATGAAAGGTGAAGTTAAACAAAAGTTAGAACTAGTTAAAGAACATTTGTTACCTAATGGGTACAGTATGAATCTAGTTAATGATGTACTAGAACAATTAAGAGTTAGTTTAATTTTCGATGATTGGTATGAAGATAATGAACATTTGCTTTTTACTAATGGGATTCTATGTATAGAAACTAAGGAGTTCATGGAATTTGATAGAGACATGCATATGACTCAACAACTTCCATATGATTATGATCCTTCAGCTACATGTGAACCTATTATTAAGTGGCTTAAATACGTCCAAGATGGTAATTGGGATCGAGTACAAGTCTTAAGAGCCTGGTTAAGAGCTGTTCTTTTAAGTAATTCAAATATACAAAAGTTTGTAGAGATTGTTGGCCCTGGTAAATCAGGTAAATCTACATATTCCAATCTCGCTCATGCATTAGTTGGAGATGATAATGCAATGATTTCTTCTCTAGAACATCTAGAAAAAAATAGATTTGAAACCGCAAATTTATATAAAAAGAAATTACTTTTATTTAATGATGTTGAAAGATATGGTGGTTCGGTATCAGTATTAAAAGCAATTACTGGTAGAGATTTAATTCGGAATGAACGTAAATTTCAATCTGGTGCATTAAAGCCATTTAAATTTAATGGGTTAGTGATGATAACTGCAAATGAACCCATTCAGACGACAGATCCTACATCTGGGCTTGCACGTAGGCGTCTTACTATTCCTTTTGATAGACCTTTCACTGGTAGTTCATCTGAACAACGCACCTTAATAGATATGGATGACAGGGGTAATCCTCTTGGAGATTTTGCCCCTTTACTTCCAGGATTAGTTAATTGGGTATTAGATATGCCTGAATCAGAGATGCGTGAATATTTAATGGAAACAAATAAAAAAGTTAATTTCTTTGCTAATCATCATAGAGAACAAATTCTTAAATCTAATCAGATTATGGATTGGATGGAACATTGTTTAGTCTTTGATCCAGGGGCGTCAGCTCCAGTGGGACTAGCAAAGAGTGCTCCTTCGGGTTCATCTCATATTTATATGGCACATGATAAATGGTTATACGCTAGTTATTGTGAATTTTCTCGAGCATCTAATAGCAATATCTTAGGTAGAAGTAGATTTGAAACTTTATTAATGGATGTTTGTGTTCATCAGTTAGCCTTAAATATTTATAAAATGAAAGACAGAAGAGGTATGAGAGTTATAAATATTGCTTGTAGAACTGGTGATCCTAAGTATGAAAAATACCCTTCTATTGTGCAAGTAGGTTTAGATAAAGATAGATGGAGAGAACAGTACGGAAATATGTTAGAGAAAGAACCTGAAAAAACTAACTAATTTGTGTATAGTTAGAAAAGATTATTAAATATAAATGGGTAAAAAACCTAAGTTACTATGGTCTGGTGACATAGTAGCAATGACTGGATTTGCTAGAGTTACTGAAAATGTTTTAAAACATATTAAAGATGATTTTGAAATTGTAGTCTTAGGTCATAATTGGTGGGGTGATCCTCATCCATTACAGAAGGAATATAAAATGTATCCTTCATCTAATAGATTTCAAACTGCTCCTTTTGGTGAAGAACGTATTAGGGAAATAGTAACAGCAGAAGCACCTGATATTGTATTTACTATTAATGATATGTGGATTGCTAATGAGCAATACAGACGTATCCAAGATTTACATAAAGAAAAGAAATTTAAGTTTGTAGGATATTCTCCTATGGACTCTTATAACTGGACAGGTTGTCTTAGTGATACTGCTAACGATTGGGATGCAATAGTTTCTTATACAGAATTTGGTGCAAGAGAATTTATAAAAGGTGGTATTAAAAAACCAGTTGCAGTTGTACCTCATGGTGTAACTCCAGGTCAGTTCTATCCCATGGACAAGAAGGAAGCTAGAAAAAAACTAGGTTTAAAAGAAGATATCTTTATCGTCTTCAATGGTAATAGAAATCAATTCCGTAAGAGACAGGATATAAATATTGCTGCATTTGCTAAGTTTGCAAAGGATAGACCAGATACTCAGTTATATATGCATATGGGTAAGAAGGATCAAGGCTGGGATTTAATGCATGTCTTTGATCGAGAAATGAAGAAGAATGGACTAGATCCTAATGGAAGAATTATTCTTACAGCAGATACTGATGGTCCTCCAAATGTTGAAGTTGATACGTTAAACACTATATATAATTGTGCAGATGTAGGGATAAACACATGCAAAGGAGAAGGCTGGGGTCTTGTAAACTTTGAGCATGCAGCTTGTCGAGTAGCTCAAGTAGTTCCTAGTCATACATCCTGTAAAGAAATCTTTGAAGGATATGGCCGCCTAATCCGTTGCGATCACATAGATGTTGACACCAATTATTCTAGGGAAATGCCTTGCCCTTCAACTAATCACCTTACGGAGATCCTTGTTGACTTGTATGAAAATAGAGACAAGCTTGAAGCAACAGCAGAACTTTGCTATGAAAGAGTAACTGATCCACGTTTTGAATGGCAAAATATAGCTGCTCAGTTCTCAGGAATCTTCCAGGATGCTTTGAATAACGTAGATCACTCAACTACACCTAAACCAAAACCGAAAAAGAAAAAAAGAATTAAGAGGAAGTTAGGAAAATGAAAATATATTTTAAACCATGGGGTTGGTATAAGGATCTTTATGAAGGTCCAGGATATAAACTAAAAATAATCAGTATTGACGAAGGCCATCAACTTAGTTTGCAGTCTCATCAATATAGAAGTGAAGTTTGGAATACAGTATCTGGACAAGGAGAATTTTTTGTATCAGGAATATGGTCATTAGCTAGAGTAGGTAACTGCATAAAAGTTCCTGTTAATACTATCCATAGAGCTAAAGGCGGTAAAGGAGGTTTAGTTTTCGTAGAAATTCAATTTGGAGAAAAACTTTCTGAAGATGATATAAAAAGACTTGAAGATGACTACGGAAGAGTGGTATTATCTGAATAACGGGGTACGCATGAGCCTCGTTGAGGTGGGTAAACAATTTCCTGTTGATTTTAATAGGTCAACAGGATTTTTTTTGTCTAGAAAATGTATCAAAACTAAGAATGAAATTAATTTTCTTTTGTTATACATTAAATAACATTCTTAAATTAGTGTACGTTCTATTAGTAGTCTTATGAGTCTTAAAAGAAATACTAAGAATAGCAACATACACTGTTGACATACTGTTATTTAAGCTAATATCAAAAAGAATTTAGTTTCATTCTCAGTTTTATGTCACGTATATATAAACCAATGCCTCCTCTTTGGCACTTAAAACAGTTGTTTAAGCTGTCCGATGACTGCCCAAATGGTTTGGTATGGAAAATTAAAAAGGCTTCCTATGAGCCTGGAGATCCCGCTGGACGACTGAATAAATCAACAGGTTTTTATATGGTTTGTATAGATAATGAAGTGTATATGGTACATAGAATTGTTTACTATTTACGTACAGGACAATGCCCAGATGAGCATAGTGTAGAACATGCAGTTACTGTAGATAATATTAAAGATAATCGTTTGGATTTAATACCTACTTATAGAACTTCAGTATTAAAATCTAGATTGGTTCTTTGATATGGCAAATATTATTACCGCTTTAGAAAGAGTTAACTTTCGCCATATAAATAATATAGAACGACTTACAGATGATGAATTAGAAGAGAAAGGATATTATCGAGGATTTCCTTGTGTTCACGGTCATACTATTCGTGACATAAAGGGTCATTGGTGTTATCACTGTGCAATGAAAATTAAATCTAATATATGTGGATTTGATCTAAATTATTTAGGCAATGATTTTAAAAACAAATATTATAGACTTTGGCAACGAATAAAAGTTAAAGATCCAGATGAATGTTGGCCTATAGATCTTCCAGGGAAGAAATCTCCTCGTAGAGTATGTTTTCCTTCTTATAGAACTTTTTATAGTAAACAAAAATCAGAGAACGTAACTGCACATAAAGCTATCTATCAATGTGCTTGGGGAGATGTAGGATCAATGGTGGTAACTAGAATGTGTAATAATCCATGGTGTGGTAATCCTTTACATATGGTATCTAGTTGGAATTGTGGTTTCCCTCCTAAAAAACTTCATCCTTTTGATACTAATTTCAATGCAGAAAAACTTATGCGTATTTGTAAAGCAAGAACTGTAAATAGAGAACAAGAAATAATACAAGAATCCTATAAAGCAACTATTGCACATCCATTACATGTAAAAGATGCCCCGGATTATGATGAAGGATAAGACATCTTAAAAATATAATGGCTAGAAACCAAGTTACTCAAAGACAAAGAACTGCTAGCAATCCATTACCAGTCGGAACATTTGACGAAACTTCTATTCGTTATTTAACAGGAACTCTAGGAGGAACAAATCAACCAATAAGTGGAGGATATGGTGGAGGTGCAATTAACCATTGGTTTAAATTTAAAATTGAAACGACTGCATGGATAATTGTTGCCAAAGGAGGAGGTTATGAAAAATATTTTAATGTATCTGCTTACGATATAAATAAGAATCCTATTGTAGGTAGAGGAATATTCCAAGATGACAGTATATCTGTTACAAGAGATGGTGAAATATTAAATCCTTATGTCGGAACTCTTATGGCAGCTGGTTCTCATTTGTATAACCAGTTTCAATATGACTCCAGGAGGTTAGATAAAGGTGATCCTAGATATTATCCTTTAGCTGTTGGTGAATATCTGATTTGTGTTTCTAGTACTCTTAATACACCTTTTGAATATGCTGTAGGTGTAGTCATAGAAATGGCTGATCCATTTCCTGTATTACTAACTGAAGATTATGATCGTTTACTATTTGAGAATGTAACTACAGAAGATGACTTTATTTGTGACACAACTCCTAATTACACAGGTGCTGAAGATCATGAGCATTCTCTAAAAGAATGGCAAACAGCATGGAGCAGAGAACGTCAGGATTACGAAAAATTCCCAGATATCCTTGTTCCTTTAACCACTAAACCTTAAAAACAATGACTATAAAACGTGTTCCTAATTATCCTTATCTCGGATTTGATGACACTGTTTATGATGACATTCTTATAAAGGATCTTTTAAAAGAAAAAACTTGGACTGAAAAGTTTAAAGAACGCTGTGAAGAAGTACCATATGAGCAGCAATGTCGCATGTATGACGTATAGGATAAAAAGAAAATCTAAAACAATTAAACTAGTTTTAGATGATGGGTACATTTTTAAAATGAATATCCATCCATATATGAAGATATCTACAGGAAAAATTTGGTTAGTAGGTTGGGCAATAGGTAAAAGTAATCGTCAAATAAATGATTGGATGTGTAGAAGATCAAAACGATCAAGAGTCTATAAATTAAGTAATAACAAACCCAAGAAAAGAAACCAACATGCTCATTGGATATCTATCAATATTATGCGTAAATGGCTAGAAGAATTACCTGAAGGAGATGGTATGGCTATACGTTGTGAAGCAGCTAGTTCTGATAAACAATTCCGTGTTTGGAAAAAATGGTTTAAGAAAAATGAAGATCCTGACTGGAAAATCTCAGATGAGCATAAATCTTTTTTCTTTTATAAAAAAACAACATAGAATATAGATATTAATTCTTTATTTAAAATGGTTGCTCTTATTCGTCCAATCTTGTTCAGGTTTTTAAACACACCTCAAGTCAAACAATTGATCATAGATTTACTAACAAAGTTAGCTGATTCTACAGATAATACTATTGATGATAAAGCTGTTGAATTTATTAAAAAAGGTTTAACTTCTCCTAGTAAAAAGTAATTACTAAACAGCAGTAAACCACCAGACAACTCCAGAGTTGCCTTCAATATGATCCTTTAATTCAATTGCCTTATTTTTTTCTAAAGTAAGGCAATTTCTTTTGCCATTCATTTCATAGCAAACATTTACTTGTACCTGTAGTCGGTTCTTAAATGTCATACTTATAGACTGAAATAAATATTCTCATAGTCTAACAATGGAAGAAAAGACTCCTAATAATTCTGTTAAGAATGTAAAGCCAAACCTCCTACAAAAAATTACTGATGCTGTTCCAGATAGAGAGGAACAATTTGAATTAGTTAGTTTAGGTGTACGTTTATTTTTGTTAACTTGGGCAACCTTAATGTTGTCTCTTTCATACTTAGATTTAAGTAAACTTGGTATACCTCAACAGAAAATAGATCCAACTTTTATAGCAAGTGTTTTTGTAGGATTAGCAAGTAGTTTCGGTGCTTCTATAACACAAAAAGGAAAAGAAAATGGAGCAAAACCAGGTGCAAGTCAAGGGATAACTGCCGCAGAAATGAAAGAGATATTGGGTAATTCCCAGATAATTAGAGTTGAACATGCCCCTATTAAAATAATTACAGACAAAAAGGAGTAAGGCTTATGAACAGTCCACTTTATATTCCTAATTGGCAATACCATTCTAGGAAAAACATGAAGTTAGATTTTGTCCGAGAAGAAAACATGGTTCGTAGAGCATTTCATAGAGCAAAAACAGTATTTAAAAAACTAAGGCGAGCATAATCAGTTATATTTTAAAAAAAGACTAATCAAATGTTTTTTGATTCAATTGCTCTTGTTACAGGAGGATTTGATCCTATTCATAGTGGTCATATAAAATATTTCGAAAATGCAAAGAAATTATCAGATTGTTTAGTTGTTGGACTAAATAGTGACAAATGGTTAATAAATAAAAAAGGCCAATACTTCCAAACTTGGAAAGAACGTGCAAATATAATTAGTCATTTAGATATGGTTAATATTGTTATAGATTGGGATGATTCAGATAACTCTGCATGTAGAGCAATTCAGAAATGTTTTCAACTAACTAATAAGATTTATTTTGCTAATGGTGGAGATCGTAGTTCAAATAACACACCTGAATTAGATCGATATGCTTTAGATCCCAGAGTAGAGTTCGTTTGGAGTGTTGGAGGTGACGATAAAATTAATAGCAGTTCTTGGATATTGGATAAATATTATCAAGAAAGGGAATCAATTTGTAGGTGATAGACTTTAATTAAGTAATGTAAATGTTTAAAATGTGGAAGTTACTTTCATTTTTGATATTAATATTTAGTCCACTTTCAGTTCGTGCAGATCTGATTCACCGTCTATCAACAAGTACATCTTTGACTGTAGGAGGAGCCTCAACAACTGGAGAGCGTATCGGTTCAACATACGCAGTTAGTGGCAGCAATGTGGCAGTAAGTTCAGCTCAAAACTCAGCATTTGGTGGTTTAACTGCAGGTTCTGCTACAGCTGCACCGACAATGAAAGCTGGTACTTACGATATTGGAGTTGATAATTCAGCCTTCAGTTTTTCTGAATCATTTACTCAG
>MDSY01078017.1_pt1 | contig 14956 bp, 15 predicted proteins | sample 811131 | NCBI WGS metagenome assembly MDSY01 (sample SAMN05326643, study PRJNA326480) | marine metagenome | isolation source: seawater | place: Atlantic Ocean: South West | collected 2010 | reverse complement strand
TCTCGTGGATGTCCATTCGGTGTCCTTTCCTGGAATTGAAGTCTCGCAACCTCAATCTCCTCGGTCAGGCCCGAATGGACAACCTATTGAAAGATCACAACTAGGCGCCGTCCCACCAGACCGGATCGTCGAAATAGACCTTGTGCGAGGCGCGCAGGTAATCCGCAAGCGATGCCTTGGTCGGCAGACCGCAGGTGTAGGAGTCGAGCTTTTCGATCCCATACGCCTCGCGCTCCGTCTCACTGACATCGTCGCACCAGGGCAGTTCGATATCGAACGCCTTCACGCTGTCCACATCGAATTCCGGCGCGCGGCGGGCAACGCTGACGACATAGGCCGTCTCGTCGTCTTCCACCATTTTGACCTCGGCGAGCCAGACCGGCCCCATCTCTGTCTCCATGAGCGGCGCGAAACGGATGCCGACCGGTCCGTCATCCTCATCCGGGGGCGGCATCATCAGGTAGCCCTTGTTGCCCCGGTTGGGGACGGTGCGGGCGCAATCATCCGCGGCGCTGCAGACAAGGATCGTGGAGGCCTCATCAAGGCGGACTGCCTCGCCCTCGGGAATAAATGGCGCGTCGCTCATGAAACAGGCAGACAGGAACGCCGCAGCCCCTATCGCCAAAGTGCTGATCAGCCGTTGCATGAGAAGACCTCCTTTTTGGCCTGGATTTGATTTCACCATCTTTCGCCGGGCACCAGACGAAAGTAAGGCATTGGCATGGGACGTCCAACTCTTCTCGTTTTCGCCAAGCCGCCGCGCATCGGCCTGTCCAAGACAAGGCTGGCCAAAGGCATCGGGCCAGCGGCCGCCCGGCGCATCGCCGGCTTCACCCAGGCGCGCACCTTCCGCGCGGCCATGCAGTCCGGCTGTGACACGATCATCTATGCCGCGCCGGACAGCGCGCTGCGTGCTGTCACCACGACAGGATGGCCAGCCCACCTGCCACGCCGCAGCCAGGGCGAGGGCACGCTGACGGAACGGCTGGAAAAGGGGCTGAACGAAGCACCGCCCGGCCCGGTCCTGTTCATCGGAACCGACGCGCCGGACGTCTCGGCCGCGCTGCTGCGCCAGGCGGTCCGCCTGCTGGCCCGGCATGACGCGATCTTTGGCCCGGCCGAGGATGGCGGGTTCTGGCTGTTCGGCATCAACAAAAGCGCGCGGACCCATTCGCCTTTCCGGAACGTACGCTGGTCCGGCCCGCACGCGATGCAGGATGTGTGGTCGAACCTGCCCGGCCACGCGAATATCGGCTTGTTGCCGATGCTGATGGACATCGACCAGCTGAGCGATTGGCGCGCCTGGAACCGCAGGGATCACGCTTGACGGAGCCGCAAAAACTGCGCCTAAGATTTGCCAGTCTGGCAACCCGGCCGAAGGCCATACAGATCAAGGGCTTACATGTTCCGGCTAATTTATGTCAGCACGGCCAAATTCGGTCTGGCAGAGACTGATCTCGCAAACATCCTGGAGCAGGCGACAACGGCCAATGCCCAACGCGGCATGACGGGCGTCCTGCTGTTCAATGGGCTGAATTTCCTGCAGATGCTCGAAGGCGAGCAGCGCGACGTGATGGAGATTTTCAACCGCATCGTCCGGGATTCGCGCCACACATCGGTGGTCACCGTCCTGCAGGAAACGGCAGATGAGCGGGTCTTCCCGGACTGGTCCATGCAGCTCAAGGCGAGACCGTCGACGGTCAATCCCGGCTTTGGGGACGGCACAGACTTCTCTGACGTGACCGACCGGCCGATGCCGGAGCACTTGTCGCGCATCTTCGGAAATTTCGACACGCTGAAGGGCTGAACGCGCCCGGCCCATCCACAGGAAACGGCGTCTTTCCGCCAATTTTGTTCTTGATTTGTTCTGCTCTGCGTGGCCTTTTACTGGCATGCGCACCGGACAGAAACTCTCCCCCAAAGGCCGTGTCAGCCTGATCGACACACAGGCCGCCACCGAACGCGCCACACAGCGCGGACGGGGGGCTGTCTCGAACCAGACCGGGCGTTTCGAGAAAGAGACCCGCTTCGCCTTCGATGATGGCTGGGACACGATCGAACAGGATGCCGCGCGCATCGAGACGCTGGTGATGCCGGAAACCGCGCGGACGGTGATCACCTTCAATCGCTCGCCGGACATTTCCTTCGACCGGACGATCAACCCCTATCGCGGCTGCGAGCATGGCTGCATCTATTGCTTCGCCCGGCCCAGCCATGCCTTCCACGGGCTGTCCGCCGGTCTCGATTTCGAAAGCCGGCTTTTCTACAAGACCAATGCGATCCGGCAGCTGGAATGGGAACTCTCCCGCCCCGGCTATGTCTGCCGCCCCATCGCGCTGGGCATGAACACCGACGCCTATCAGCCGATCGAACGAACCTACAAGATGACGCGGCAGGTGCTGGAAATGCTGGCGGCGCACAACCCCCCGGTCAGCCTGCTGACGAAATCCGCCCTGATCCAGCGCGACATCGACCTGCTCGCTCCGATGGCCGAGAAAGGCCTGGTCCGGGCCGGCGTGTCGATCACAACGCTGGACCGCGCGCTCAGTCGCAAGATGGAGCCGCGCGCCGCCACGCCGCAGCGGCGGCTGGAAACGGTGCGCGCCCTCAGCGAGGCGGGCATTCCGGTCACAGTGATGACGGCGCCGGTCATCCCGGCGCTGAACGATCATGAGATCGAGGCCCTGCTGGAGGCCGCCGCCGCCCATGGCGCAGGCGGCGCGGGCTATGTGCTGCTGCGCCTGCCGCACGAGATCAAGGACCTGTTCCATGAATGGCTGGTCCAGCATGTGCCCGACCGGGCCGCAAAGGTGATCAATACGATGCGCGACATGCGTGGCGGCAAGGATTACGACGCCCGCTGGAACGAGCGCATGCGCGGGCGCGGCCCGGTGGCGGACCTGATCGCGAAACGCTTCGCCCGGGCAACAAAGCGGCTCGGCCTCGGCAATGCCCGTCCGTCCCTGCGCACGGATCTGTTCGCCCCGCCGGTTCAGCCGGGCGGCCAGATGGCGCTGGACCTCTAGGTGTGGACTCTCAACAGGTTGTCCTCGGAGAGACCGAGTCGACTGATGGGTGTTTGGTTTTTAATCCCGCCATGGGGTCGATGGAAGTTGTATCGATGCGTCCATTCATCGAGGCATGCGGCTCTGTGGTCTGATGTGTCGTAGGATTTTGCGTAGGCCCATTCCCTGAGGGCGGTCTGGATGAAACGTTCGGCCTTTCCGTTTGTCCGGGGTGTGTAGGGTTTGGTGCGGACATGTCTGAGGCCGAGTTCACGACAGGTATTCCTGAAGGCGTCAGAGCGATAGCAGGCCCCATTGTCTGTCATCACGCGGCGGACGGTAATGCCGAGGCGTGTGTAGTAAGCCACGCAGGCCTTCAGGTGTTCGACGGCGCTGGTGGCTTTTTCGTCAGGATGGATCTGATTGAAGGCGACGCGGGAGGTGTCGTCCACGGCGACATGGACATATTCCCAGCCGACACCGCGATGGAGAGACTTGCTCTTCCGGCTTCCGGTGATGCGATGCCCGGGGCGCCCGAAGCGCCCGAGCTTCTTGATGTCGATGTGGATCATGTCACCGGGATTTGGGTGCTCGTAGCGGCGGGACGGTTCAGGCGGATCAAGATCCCTGGCCCGGCTGAGCCTTGCAGCGCGGAGGATACGACTGACAGTGGTCGGCGAGACCTTGCATCGGTGGGCGATCTCGTGTCCGGGCAAGCGTTGACGACGCAACCCGATGATTGTCTCGACGGTCGTGGGGGGCGTAGGGCGATGCAGCCGGTGCGGACGCGAGGAACGCTCCCTGAGGCCGTCGGGGCCCTCAGCAAGGAAGCGGTTCACCCACTTGCTGACCGTCTTGCAACAGACGCCGAAGGCCTGGGCGACGCGGCTTCGGCTTTCTCCTTCCTCGATCACGCGCCGGACAATCTCGGCTCGACTATGAGGTGTGGTGCGGGCATTCTCGTGGATGTCCATTCGGTGTCCTTTCCTGGAATTGAAGTCTCGCAACCTCAACCTCCTCGGTCAGGCCCGAATGGACGACCTATTGAAAGATCACATCTAGGCCTCAGCCCAGCGCATCCAATTCGCCCGCATCGAAGACGCGGCTTCGCGTCAGGAAGCGCTGCTCCCGCCCATTGTCCAGCGAGAACATGCCGCCCCGTCCCGGCACCACATCCAGGATCAGCTGCGTATGTTTCCACGCCTCGAACTGGCTGGCCGAAATATAGACGGGCACGCCGTCGATCTCGCCCAGTTTCACGTCCCGTTCGCCAACCTTGAAATCGTCTGCCGGGTAGCACATCGGGCTGGATCCATCGCAGCACCCGCCGGACTGGTGGAACAAGATCTCCGGATAGTCCTGCCGGATCTCCGCGATCAGGCGCCGCGCCGCATCCGTGGCGGTCACGCGCGGGGGTTGTCTGTTATCTTCTGTCATCGGATGACCTCCGGAAAGGATCGGACGGCCCCGGCCTAAGCTGCCACCGGGACCGTCCCCTGCCGCCACACCGCGGCAGGATCAGAAGAAGCCGAGCTTCTTCGGAGAGTAGGAGACCAGCATGTTCTTGGTCTGTTGGTAGTGATCCAGCATCTTCGAATGGTTCTCCCGGCCGATGCCCGATTGCTTGTACCCGCCGAACGCCGCATGGGCCGGATAGGCATGGTAGCAATTGGTCCACACGCGCCCGGCCTGGATGCCGCGGCCGAAGCGGTAGCAGGTGTTCGCCTCGCGGCTCCACACGCCGGCCCCGAGGCCATAGAGCGTGTCATTGGCGATGGCGAGGGCGTCGGCTTCGTCCTTGAACGTTGTAACGGAGACGACCGGACCGAAGATTTCCTCCTGGAACACACGCATCTTGTTGTGGCCTTTGAGAACCGTCGGCTGGATGTAGTAGCCGCCGGAAAGGTCCCCGCCGAGATTGGCCGCCTCGCCGCCGATCAGCACTTCGGCGCCTTCCTGCCGGCCGATGTCGAAATAGGACAGGATCTTCTCTTTCTGCTCGGAGCTGGCCTGCGCGCCGATCATCGTGGCGGGGTCCAGCGGGTTGCCCTGCTTGATCTCCGCCACACGTTTGAGGGCGCGTTCCATGAAGCGGTCATAGATGTTTTCATGGATCAGGGCGCGCGACGGACAGGTGCACACCTCGCCCTGGTTCAGGGCGAACATGACGAAGCCTTCGATCGCCTTGTCGAGATAGTCATCGTCCGCACGCATCACATCCTCGAAGAAGATGTTCGGTGACTTGCCGCCCAGTTCCAGCGTCACCGGGATCAGGTTTTCGGACGCATACTGCATGATCAGGCGGCCCGTCGTCGTCTCGCCTGTGAAGGCGATCTTGGCGATGCGGTTACTGGAGGCGAGCGGCTTGCCCGCCTCCAGGCCAAAGCCGTTCACGATGTTGAGCACGCCAGGTGGGAGGATGTCGGCGATAAGCTCTGCAAACACCATGATCGTGGCCGGGGTCTGTTCGGCCGGCTTCAGCACCACGCAATTCCCGGCGGCCAGGGCCGGGGCGAGTTTCCATGCCGCCATCAGGAGGGGGAAGTTCCACGGAATGATCTGTCCGACCACGCCGAGCGGTTCATGGAAATGATAGGCGACCGTGTCATGGTCGATCTCTGAAATGCTGCCTTCCTGCGCGCGGATACAGCCTGCGAAGTACCGGAAATGGTCGATGGCGAGCGGCACATCGGCCGCCATGGTCTCGCGGATCGACTTGCCATTGTCCCAGGTCTCGCAGGTGGCGATGAGCTCGAGGTTTTCCTCCAGCACGTCGGCGATCTTGTTCAGCATGCCCGCACGGTCGGCCACCGAGGCCTGGCCCCAGGCGTCTTTTGCGGCGTGCGCGGCGTCCAGCGCCATTTCAATGTCGCTGGCATCGGACCGGGCGATCTGGCAGATCACCTTGCCGTTCACCGGGGAGGTGTTGTCGAAATAGCGCCCAGCATTTGGCGCAACGAACTTGCCGCCGATGAAATTGTCATACCGTTCACGGAACGGCGCCTTCATTTCGGATGTGTCGAGAATCTGTGTGTCGGCCATGTCATTTCCTCCAGATCATTGGCGCTCTTCGTCGGGTGCGAAGACTGGGAGGAATGTTCTGCCTGCGGCGGGCGGCTGTCAGCCCGCGTCAATCCGGTGAAATGCGTGATGTGTCTCAGGAATGAGACACATTTGGTGGAAATCAGTCGCGGGAGAGACCGAGCTGGTCCATCCGGCGGTAAAGCGTCGCCCGGCTGATCCCGAGGGCACGGGCAGCAGCCGCCATATTGCCATTGGCCCGGGCGATGGCCCGGCGCAGTTCGCGGCGCTCGGCACTTTCGAGCCCGACACCGCGTTGTTCTGAGTCTCCGAACAGGTCCCCGGCCGGGCGCGGATCAATCCGGTTATCGTGCCCCAAGCCATAGATCGCCCGGGCGGCACGGGTTGCGCCGACCACGAGATCGTCGCCATCCACGGCCAGCAGCACGGCGCCTTTCTGCCCGTCTCCGGACCCGCGCAGGATGCGCCGCGAAGCAAACGCACTCTGAAAATGATCGGCTTCGATCTGGCGGGCCGCATCGGTCACGGTCTGCGCGATCAGGGCCGCGAAGGGCTGGGTCAGGTCATCCCGGCAGGACGACACATCCAGCACGGCGGCGATCCCGCCATGCTCATCGAACACCGGCGCGCCCATGCAGCTCATCACCGTGTTGCGGTCGTGGAAATGCTGGTCACGATAGATCGTGACCGCGCGCTGCTCGGCGATGCAGGTGCCGATGCCGTTGGTGCCCTGCACGGCTTCGGACCAGACGCCACCCTCGCAAAGCCCTGCGGCGCGGAACAGCGCGCCATCGGAGTCCGCCATGCGGTGATCAATTACCACACCTTCGGTATCGGAGAGGAACACGCTGCACCCGGCCAGGCCGAGACTTGCATAGAGACGGTCCATCACCGGCGCGGAGGTGGCGAGGATACGGCCGAGGCCATCGCGGCGCTGGTGGAGTTCGGTCTGCTCCAGCCGGGCATCGGCATTGCCGGGGGTGTCGGGCTCAAGGCCGTAAGTCTTCATCGAGCGCGCCCATGAGGCTGCGAGACTCGACTGCGCCGCCGCACTTCGCGACAGGGCCACAGAGCGCACCTTTTCGGCGTGCCCAACCGGCGGATTATCCCGTTTCATAGGCCGGAGAATACCACGCCGGCCGGTCAAACGCACCTTACCGAAAGGTCGTACACCGAACCTGCAACAGGAATTACAGCTGGCTCTTCGGCAAGTGCCAGCCGAAGACCAGCGCGGCCCCGCGCAAAACAAACGCGACCAGCCCGCCGGCAGCAAACGCCCAGCCCTCGGGAACGCCCGAGAAATGCAGCGCGGCATACAGACCCGCGCCCACCATCGCGGCGGTTGCGTAGATCTCTTCCTTCAGCAGCAGCGGATCGCGGTTCGCGACGACATCACGCAGCACGCCGCCGCCCGTTCCGGTCAGGATGCCCATGATCACCACGAACAGCGGATCGTGCCCGAGGCTGGCGGTCTTGGCGGCGCCGGCAATCGCGAAGATGGCGAGGCCCAGGGCGTCGGCCCAGCGGATCGGTTTGAACGCGTCGACGAAACTGTGCAGGAAAAACGCCATCAACCCACCCGCAATGGCGCACCAGATGATCACCGCATCATACAGCCAGAAAACCGGCTGGTTCAGGATGATGTCGCGGATCGTGCCGCCACCGACAGCCGTGATGATCGCCAGCACGACGGCACCGAAAATGTCCATCTTGTTGCGCACGGCGACAATCCCGCCGGACAAGGCGAACACGAAGGCACCAACGGGGTTGGCGAAGGTAAGGATGAGATCGAGGTCGATTATCATGCGGCGCTTCCTAATCCGATTTTGGGCCGACTTCCAATCCCGGCAGACAGCCCCACGAATTGCACAGTAATTCACAGGGTTTTCCACAGATCGCCACACAGCCCTATCCACAACACGAATCAGCCTTTAGTTTCGCTTCCGGAACGATTCGGAGCCGGAACGAGGCGGTGCGGTTAGGGAATCACTAACCGGTGCAACGCACTGATTCGGGCTTCTGTCTTTCACGCGTTGCGTATTCGGGGCTGTACTATGGAATTGCAAAAGAACGTCATCATGCAGGGCGACTGCATCGATATCCTCTCTCGTCTGCCGGACCGGTCGGTGGATCTCGTCTTTGCTGACCCGCCCTACAACCTCCAACTTGGTGGCGGCCTGACCCGTCCGGATCAGTCGACCGTGGATGGCGTGGACGACGATTGGGACAAGTTCGACAGTTTCGACGCCTATGACCTGTTCTGCCATCAATGGCTGGAAGAATGCCGCCGCGTCCTGAAGGATGACGGCGCGATCTGGGTGATCGGCTCGTATCACAACATCTTCCGCGTCGGCGCGATCCTGCAGGATCAGGGCTTCTGGATCCAGAATGACGTGATCTGGCTGAAGTCGAACCCGATGCCGAATTTCAAGGGCACCCGATTCCAGAACGCGCACGAAACGCTGATCTGGGCCGGCAAGTCCGAACGCTCCAAATGCACCTTCAATTACGACGCGCTGAAAGTCTTCAACGAGGACAAGCAGATGCGGTCCGACTGGCTGATCCCGCTTTGCACAGGCGGCGAGCGGCTGAAGGATGAGGACGGCAAGAAGGCCCACCCGACGCAGAAGCCGGAAAGCCTGCTGCACCGCGTCCTGCTGGCGACGACCAATCCCGGCGACACCGTGCTCGACCCATTCTCCGGCACCGGCACCACCGCCGCCGCCGCAAAACGCCTCGGCCGCAACTATATCGGCATCGAGCGCGACGAGACTTATGCCCGCCTGTCCCGTGCGCGGCTGAAATCCATCCAGCCCATCGACGGCGAAGCGCTGGAAACCGAGAAGAGCAAGAAGTCCCTGCCGCGCGTGCCGTTCGGCGCGCTGCTGGACAGCGGCTGGCTGAAGCCGGGCGACCGCCTGTTCAGCCCGCAGCGCCGCTACCAGGCGCGCATCCGCGTCGACGGCTCACTGACGACGGGCAACCATTCCGGTTCGATCCACCGCCTCGGCGCGCATGTCCAGCAGGCCCCGGCCTGCAATGGCTGGACCTATTGGCACTATGAGACCGAAAAGCGCGACCTCGCGCCGATCGACCTGCTGCGCCGGCGCTATCGCGAAGAAATGGGCCTGAACTAGGCTCCGTCAGACCGCGCGCGAACGGCGTCAGCCCACCATCATCCAGATGGCGACACCTGCCAGGACAAGGCCGAACAGCCTGTTCAGCAGGTGTGCATGGCGTTCCTCGCTGAACTGCGCCGCAATCCTGTCTCCGATCAGCGTCCACACCGTGAAGGCCACGAGATTGTTGAGCGTGAACACGGTCGTGATCCAAAGCACGGCGCCGGTATGGGAGCCGTCTGACCCGTTCAGGAACTGGCTGAACATCAGGGCAATGATGACATAGGCTTTCGGATTGAGGACCAGCAGAACCGCCCCGTCCATGAACCCCGCCGGTCGCGCATCTTCGACAGTCTCGACCGCGCCAGCCCGGAACAGCTTCCAGGCGAGATAGAGCACATAGGCCGACCCCGCCCATTTGATCGCCACGAACAGACCCGGCAAACGTTCCAGCGTTGCCATGAACCCGAATCCAATAGCCACCGTCACGATCCATGTGGCGAAGTGATAGCCCGCACTGGCGGGGATGGTGGCCCGAACACCGAAGCGGGCCCCATTGGCCGCAAAGAACATGTTTCCCGGGCCGGGGCTGTAGGCGAGCGGGAACAGAAAAACGAGCAACGCAATCATCGGGAGACCTCTCAGGCAGACTTGCCGAGGTCTTTCCCTCTGAGGCTGGTGCAGGCGACCCGATTCTTGCGGTCAGCCTATTTGCCAGCAATCGCCAGCCGGAACGCCTTGGCAAAGACGCTGGGCAGGCCCTCCACCTCAGCCAGCGGCACCCAGAAGCCGTCCGCCTTCGGGCGGCGCGGCAGGTCTGCCCGCTGTACGGTGAGACGCAGGTCGAAATGCGTGAAGACGTGGCGGACTTCACCGATCTCCTCCCAGCTCGCCTTGAATGGCGGGACAGGATCTGACCGTTCGCCTTCCACCCAGTCGCTGGTCGGCAGGCCGGCCATGCCCCCGAGCAGGCCTTTGTCCGGCCGCCGCTGCAGCAGGACGTCGCCCTTGTGGATCACCACATAAGCGGCGCCGCGACGGATGGGCTTGGCCTTCTTTGGCGGCTTGATGGGGTAGCGTTCCGGTTCGCCTTCCGCCTTGGCGCGGCAATAGCCGGACACCGGGCAGATCAGGCAGTTCGGCTTTGTGGGCGTGCACACGGTCGCGCCGAGGTCCATCAGCGCTTCGGCAAAGTCCCCCGGACGGCCTTCCGGAACGAGCCGTTCCACTTCCTTGTGGAGGCGCTTTTTCTCCTGCGCCCAGTCACCCTTCAGGGCCAGGAGGCGCGCAAAGACCCGGTCGACATTTCCGTCCACCGCGGCGGCCGGCTGATTGAATGCAATCGCGGCGATGGCCCCCGCCGTATAAGGGCCGATCCCCGGCAGCTTTTTCAGCTCCGCCGCCGTCTCCGGCCAACTGCCGCGGTCCGCGATCTCGCGGGCGCATTTCAGCAGGTTCCGGGCCCGGGCATAATAACCGAGCCCGGCCCAGGCCGTCATGACCTCCTCATCCTTCGCCGCGGCCAGTGCCTCTACGCTTGGCCAGCGGTCTGTAAATTTGTGGAAATACGGCGTGCCGTGGGGGATGGTCGTCTGCTGCAGCATGATCTCGGCCAACCAGACACGGTAGGGATCGCGGCGCTCGCCCAGGGCCATGCGCCAGGGCAGGTCACGCCCATGCCGGTCGAACCAGGCAAGCAGATCTGCAGGCAGTTTGTTCAAATCCTCGTGTTTCGGCACAGCCTGCCTTCCCGTTGTCATCATTCCCGTGCAATCTCAGATCAATGGTGACCAGATCAAGCATCGATCCCATCGAGGAGGCCCGCGCGCGGGTGCGCCTGCGCTATATGCGGGGCCGGGCAGCCACGCCGGGCATGTCAAAGGTCGGTGTGGCGGCTGAACGCCTGACCCGCAAGTCCGGCGCGAAAAAACTGCCGCCGATCCAGGTCCTGAAACGCCGCTGGCGCGAGATTGCCGGAGAGCAGCTCTACAAATTCTGCCGCCCCGAACGCCTCAGCGGCGGCAAGGACGGCCGGGTGCTGACCCTGCGCGTCCTGCCCCAGGCTGCTCCGATGGTGCAGCACCAGTCGGAGACCATCCGCCAGCGCGTCTCCGTCGCGGCAGGCGGCGATGTGATCTCGATCAAACTGGTACAGGGCGCCCTGACGACCACCGAAACCGTCAAGCCACGCCGCGTCATCCGCCCGCTGACCCCAAAAGAGCGCGCTGACCTCGAAGCGAGCACGGCCGGCATTCAGGACAAAGGGCTGCGACAGGCAATTGTTGCGCTCGGCGCTGCCATGCTAACCGCTGACAATCCAAGGAACACACGGGATTGATCATGTCAGGACTGACCCGACGCCTCGCCATCGCCGCGCTCGCTTGCGTCACCCTTGCCGCTCCGGCCATTGCCCAGGACGCATCAACGGAACCAGATACCGCGATGGAGCTTGGCTGGGTGGAAGGCCAGGCTGATGCGCCTGTCACCGTCATCGAGTATTTCTCGCCGACCTGCAGCCACTGCAAGGAGTTCGCGGAAGACATCCTGCCGATCGTTGAAGAGACCTACATCTCCACCGGCAAGGTGCGCTTCATCATGCGCGAATGGGTCCGCAACTCGGTCGACAGGACGATCCTGACCCAGGCCCGCTGCCTGCCGAAGAAAAATGGCCTGTCCTACCTCAAAGATATCTTTGCCCGTCAGGAGGAGATCTTTGTCGCCGCGCAGGTCGGGACGCTTCCGGGCACACTACAGATTGTGGGCACGCCCTACGGGATTACCGACAGGGAGAAACTGGATGCCTGCTATCAGGACATGGATATCCGTTTCGACATGCTGGAAGTCGAAAAATCGGCGGAGAAATATGACATTCACGCCACGCCGACCTTCATTGTCGACGGCACAGTCCATCCGGCCACCAAAGCCATGATGACGCCGGAAGGCTTCACCGCTTTCCTTGACGCGGAACTGGCCAAAGCCGCCCCTGAAACCAACTGAACGCACGCCAAAAGTTAACAGCAGCCCCCGCTTCCGTTAACCAGTTGGCAACCCAATCGACTCAATCCTTAACGCGAAAGCCATGATCATGAACCTTCTCTCGAGACGCTCCGCCCTGGCCGCTGTTTCGGCGCTGATGCTTGCTGCTTGTGGCGGCGGCGATGGCGGCTCTGCAACCGGTGTTCCTTCGATCTCGAAGGGCGACCATGTTAAAGGCTCGGAGAGCGCCCCGATCACGATCATCGAATACGCATCGCCGACCTGCCCGGCCTGCAAATACTTCCATGACGACATTCTTCCGGCACTGAGCGAAAAATACGTCGTTACCAGCAAGGTGAAGTTCGTCTTCCGAGAATTCCCGATCCACGAACCGGACGTGCCGTCCTATGTGCTGGCCATGTGCGCCGGGGACGGCCAGTTCTTCGACGTGCTGGATGACCTGTTCGCAAATCAGGTGGGCGTCGTTACCGCCGCCCAGAACGGTACGCTGAAAGGCGCGCTGCAGACGATCGGCAAGCGTCACGGCATTGAGACCACCGCCCAGTTCGACGCCTGTATGGAAAACCGCGACTATCGCACCGCGCTGGCCGACAAGTATCAGGTCGCCACGGAGAAGTGGGGCGTCGACTCAACCCCGACTTTCATCATCAATGGCGAGAAACACCTGTTCGGCGGTGAGTTCGGATCGGTCGAAGGCTTCTCGAAATATATTGATGGCCTGCTGGGCGAAGATGCCCCGGCCGACGACACCGAAGCGGCCGCTCCGGCTGAAGACACCGCTCCCCAGCCGACCGCCGCTGGCGATGATGCAGGCGTGCCGGAAACCACAGACCAACCATAAGACAAGGGAGCCGGAATGCAGATAACTGAACTTCGCATTGCCGGCTTCAAGTCGTTCGTCGATCCGCAGGATTTGCCCGTCCAACCGGGCCTGACCGGGATTGTCGGACCGAATGGCTGTGGCAAGTCCAATCTCCTCGAAGCCTTGCGCTGGGCCATGGGGGCGAGCTCCGCCCGGGCCATGCGCGGCGGGGAGATGGATGACCTCATCTTCTCCGGCTCAGCCGGGCGTCCGGCCCGTGAGACCGCTGAGGTCACGCTGATCCTCGACAATTCGAACCGGACGGCTCCGCCGGAATTCAATGGGTCCGACACGCTGGAAATCGTGCGGCGCATCCGCCGGGGCGCCGGGACATCCTACAAGCTGAACGGGCGCACGGTTCGCGGGAAGGACATCACGCTCCTGTTCGCGGATGCCTCCACGGGTGCGAACTCCCCGGCGCTGGTCCGTCAGGGGCAGATCTCTGAACTGATCGGCTCGAAGCCGCAGAACCGCCGCCGCATCCTAGAGGAAGCGGCCGGGATCGCGGGCCTCAACACACGCCGCCACGAAGCAGAGCTCAAGCTGAATGCAGCCGAGGCCAACCTCGAACGCCTGTCCGAAGTCTCCGCCGAGGTCGAGCGCCAGCTGGCCAGCCTGAAGCGGCAGGCAGCGAAAGCCCGCCGCTACAAGAGACTGTCGGAAGAGATCTTCGCGCTGGACGCGCTGGTCGCGCATCTGCGCTGGCATGAGGCGAAGCTCGCTTGCGAAACCGCGCGGGAAAAACTCGAAGAGACGAAACGCCAGGTGGAGGAAGCCTCCCGCCAGGATGCAGTGTCTGAAGCAGCGCGCGTCGAAGCTGGCGAAGGCCTCGCTCCATTGCGCGAAGCGGAAAGCCTCGTCGCGGCAAAGCTCGGTCAGGCGCGGATCGCGCTGGCCAAACTGGAAACCGAACGCAAGGTCGCCGCCGATACGCATGACCGGCTGCAATCGGAAGCCACCCGCCTGATGGAAGACATCGAGCGCGAGCAGGCCTCCAAGACCGAAGCGGAAGAGGCGCTGGCCAACGCGAAGTTCGAACTCTCGGCCCTGCCGGTCGAGGACGAGACCGCCAATGCCGAAACCGAGGCCCAGACCCGCGCCGCTCTCGAAACCGCCCGGGCCGACCTTGTCCGCACCGAGCAGGCCGCCGACGACGCACAGGCGCGCCTGTCCGAAGCCCGCGCCCGCCGTCAGGCCACGGAAGAACAAGCAGCCGCCCAGACCCGCCGCAAGGCGCAGCTGACCGCAGAGGCCGAGCGCCTGCGCGCCGACATGGCCGCCCTGGAAGATGCTGTCACACTTGTCAGCAAGCTGAAGGCCGCAAAGGCGGCCGAGGAAGAAGCGGAAACCGCCCTTCAGGCCGCTGAGCGCGCCGTCGAAGACGCGGAACAGCGCCTCACCACCGCGCGCGATGCCGAGACCGCCGCCCAGCCCAAACGCGATGAGGCGGCGAGCGCCGTCCGCGAACTGGAAGCCGAGATCGGCGGCCTACGCAAACTGCTTCGCAAGGCGGAAGGGCCGAGCGCGCCGCCCGTCGTGGAACGCATCCGGACACGTGACGGCTATGAAAAGGCGGTCGCGGCTGCGCTTGGTGACGACATAGAAGCCCCGACCGACAAGGCCGCCGCCATGTACTGGGGCGGCGCCGACGCAGTTGGGCAGGTCCTGCCGGACGGGGCCACACCGCTGTCTCAGTACACGGACGCGCCGGGTGAACTTGCCGCCCGCCTGTCGCAGTGCGGGCTGGTCGATGCATCGGAAGGCGCTCGCCTTGCCGATGAGATGAAGCCCGGACAGCGCCTCGTCTCCAAGGAAGGCCATCTCTGGCGCTGGGACGGGTTTGCCCGCACGCCGGATGCCCCGGTCAGTGCCGCGGCCCGCCTCGAACAGCAGGCCCGCCTCGAAGCGGCGCTCGCCGAACTGGGCCCGCT